>Ga0209572_1000121_pt1 | contig 168573 bp, 126 predicted proteins | sample EBPBio232012_DNA_FD_185867 | JGI IMG/M metagenome (GOLD analysis project Ga0209572, IMG submission 185867) | Wastewater treatment Type I Accumulibacter community from EBPR Bioreactor in Madison, WI, USA - Reactor 1_1/23/2012_ DNA (SPAdes)... | ecosystem: Engineered > Bioreactor > EBPR >...
GCGCGCCGCCGGGCTGCAGGCCGAGGGGCACGTGGTGGTCGGCAACGCCGTGGACGAGATCGTGCAGGTGGCCAAGGACGTGCAGGCGAACCTGATCGTGCTGGGCCACAAGCATCTGGACAGCTGGGCCGAGCGCTGGTGGCGCGGCAGCTCGGTATCGCAGAGCCTGATCGAATACGCGCCCTGCAGCGTGCTGATCGTCATCACGCACTGAGACCAGTGCCCGCCGGCTACAGCAACGGGTAGGGCTGGTCGTCCGGCGTGTTCAGCGCCAGCTCGCGGTACCAGTCCCAGCCGCGCCCGGGCGGGTAGCTGGCAGGGTCGCGCTGGCTCAGGTAGCGCACGATCTCGAAGTGGTTGATCTTGTGCCCGGCAGGTACAAGATCCAGCCGGGCCGTGCCGCGGATGTGCGACATGATCGAACGCGCCATCAGCATGTAGCCCCAGGGTGCCGAGCCGATGCCGTCCAGCCCCACGCCAGGGAAATACAGGTCCGGCGCATCCAGGCTGCGAAAGATGCCGCCGCAGCGGCCGCACAGCTGGTTGACACTGCGGATGCCGGCAATGGCGGGGTCGGCAAACCAGCCCAGGTCGGTGGCATAGCCGGTGCCCCACAGCAACGCGTCCACCTCCAGCCGCGTGCCGTCGGCCAGCGTGACCTGCCGGCCGTCGATGGCCGCCACCTCGCCGCGGTGGCGCTCGATCTGCGCGTAGTGCTGGATCATGCGTGGCCGGCCCGGGAACAGCTGGTCGTGCAGCACGTCCACCGGCCGCGTGGGCTGGATGTCCTGCAGCCCGAACTTGGCGTAGCGCGCCACCATGTCGCGGCCCAGCAGCGCGCTCTGCTCGGCCGCGCTCAGCCCCTGCGCCTGCATCCTGGCGAAGGGGCGCACGCTGCCGGCCACCGCCTTGGGCCGGGTGGTGGGCAGGAACCAGCGCGTGCCGCGGTACACCCAGACGATGCGGCGGGCGCCGTGCTCGATGCACTGGTCGATCAGGTCGAAGGCCGAGGCGCCGCCACCGACCACCATCACCGTGCGGCCGGCCAGCGCCGCCGGCTCGTGCAGCGCATAGGCATGCCATTCGTCGACGCGGCTGTCGTGGCGCTGCACCGGCGGAATGATCGGCAGGTTGTGGCCACCGCTGGCCGCCACCAAGTGCCGCGCGCGCACCTCGCCCTGCGCGGTCTGCAGCACCCAGGTGCTGCCGTCGTGATGGGCACGCTGCACACCGCAGCCCAGGCGGATGCCGTCATGCAGCGCAAAACGGTCGGCCCAGGCCTGGATGTTGGCCTGGATCTGCGGCGCCAGCGGGCCTTCCAGCGGCAGATCGCCGACGGCCCAGTCGGCCGTGCTGAGCTGGATGTCCTGCCAGGCCGGCAATACCCGCCACAGGCCGCCCAGGCCTTCGCGCGCTTCCAGCACCTGCGCATCGAGCCCGGCCTGGCGCGCGTAGTGCAGGTGGATGAGGCCGGCGATGCCGGCGCCGACGATGGCCAGGTCGAGGGGCTGCTTCACGGCCACAGGCTAGCATCCCGGCAACGCCACGGGTTGCAGGAGTTGCCGAATTGAAGCTGTGCATGGGAATGGCCCTGGCGCTGCTGTGCAGCGCCATGCCGCCGGCGCTGGCCGCCAAGGCCGCAGCGGCCGAATTCGCGGTGCGCTGGGATCCGCGCCAGGGCGGCCCGGCCACACCGGAGGCGGCGATGCAGGAACTGAAGCTCAAGGCCGAGCAGCGCAGCCAGTACGAGATCGAGTACTTCGACTTCACGCCGCCGGCCGATGTGCCCGATGGCTTCGACCCGATCCTGCGCAAGCGCGTCAGCCAGGGCGAGACCGAGCTGACCTTCAAGCTGCGCGGCAGCGCGGCGCTGCCGCCGCAGCCGACATTGAAGCAATGGAAGTGCCCGCTGGGCCGCACCCGCGACCGCAAGGACGAGGTGGACCTGAGCTTCCTGGCCGAGGGCAAGGTGGTCACCGCCCATTCGCGCAGCTGCAACCTGCAGGCCAAGGGCCGCACGCTGCAGCCGGACGCGGCGCTGCAGGCACGGCCGCGCGGCTGCGCCAGCACGATGACGCGGCTGCGCGCCGGCAAGCTGAAGATCGAGGAATGGCGTCTGGCCGACGGCACCGTGCTGCTGGAGGCGTCGCGCCCGGGCCGCCACGAGACGCGCTCGGTGCAGGCCTTCGAGCGCGAGGTGCTCCAGCCGCTGCTGGCGCTGAACATCCAGCCGCTGCAGCGCAGCAAATCGGCCATCGGCGGCGAGTGCGCGCGGTGAAGAGCGCATGACCGACTTCATCGTGGTGCGCCACGGCGAGACCGACTGGAACCGCCAGCAGCGCTTCCAGGGACATGTCGACGTGCCGTTGAACGCCACTGGCCTGCAGCAGGCGCAACGGCTGGCCGGCGCACTGGCCGGCCAGCGTTTCGATCTGCTGCTCAGCAGTGATCTGCGACGCGCTCGCCAGACGGTGCAGCCGCTGGAACAGGCGCTGGCGCATCCGGCGCGGCCCGAGGCGGCTCTGCGCGAACAGTGCTTCGGCGTGCTGGAAGGGCTGGACGTGCCGACGATCCGGACGCGCCACCCCACGCTATGGGCGCGCTGGCTGCAGCACGACGCCGACTACGCGCTGCCGGAAGGCGAAAGCGTGCGCCAGTTCCACGCCCGTGTGCTGGGCATGCTGCGCACACTGTCCGAGACCCATGCACAGCAGACGCTGCTGCTGGTGACGCACGGCGGTGTGCTGGACATGCTGTGGCGCACTGCGCACGGCTTCAGCCTGCATGGCCCGCGCGAATGCGCCATTCCCAACACCGGCATCAACCGGCTGCGCTGGCGCAATGGCACGCTGGACATCCTGCGCTGGGCCGACGACGCGCACCTACAGGGTCTGCCCGAGCAGCCGCCGACGGCGCCGCCCACCGAGCGCTGAACACGCGCCCCCCGTCAACGCGCTCCCATCAACGCGCCTGCAATTGCTGCAGCAACTGCGGCAACGACAGCGTCTGCGTCAGCAGCGCAGCCATGCGCCGCGAGCAACGTCGCGGCACGCGGGCGAAGGCGGTCCACTCGAAGGCATCCATCTCCGGCCGCTGGCGGCCCCAGCCATCGGTGAAGTGGCTGCGGCAGTGGCAGCTGGCGGCATCGACGCCATCCACCAGCGTGGCGAACAGGTGCAGGTCCTTCTCGGGCCGATAGGCGCAGCGGCCCAGTTCCAGCAGCTCGGCCGGCGCGAACTGCAGGCCGCATTCTTCGGCGGTCTCACGCAATGCGGTCTGCAGCGGCGTCTCGCCCGGATGGGCGCCGCCCTTGGGGATGTCCCAGCGGAAGGTGCCGGTGGCCCGGCACAGCAGCAGTTCGCTGCGCGGGTTGAGCACCAGGATGCCGCAGCTGAGCGCCTTCACGCGCCGATTCTGCCCGCAGGCCACAATGCCGGCATGCCCCCGGTCATCGACATCCAGGGCCTGCAGAAGACCTATGCCTCGGGGCTGGCGGCACTGCAGGACGTGAACCTGCAGATCCAGCGCGGCGAGATCTTCGCGCTGCTGGGCCCCAATGGCGCCGGCAAGACCACGCTGATCGGGATCGTCTGCGGCATCGTCAATGCCACGGCCGGCACGGTGCGGGTGGACGGCCACGACATCCGCAGCGGCTGGCGCGCTGCGCGCAGCGCCATCGGCCTGGTGCCGCAGGAGCTTTCCACCGACGCCTTCGAATCGGTGTGGAACACGGTGTCCTTCAGCCGCGGGCTGTTCGGCAAGCCGCCCGATGCGGCGCTGCTGGAAGGCCTGCTGAAGCAGCTGTCGCTGTGGGACAAGAAGGACGCGCGCATCATGACGCTGTCCGGCGGCATGAAGCGGCGGGTGATGATCGCCAAGGCGCTGAGCCACGAGCCGCGCGTGCTGTTCCTGGACGAGCCCACCGCCGGCGTCGACGTGGAGCTGCGCCGCGACATGTGGCAGATGGTGCGCGGCCTGCAGCAGCGCGGCGTGACCATCATCCTGACCACCCACTACATCGAAGAAGCCGAGGAGATGGCCGACCGCATCGGCGTCATCCGCAAGGGCCAGCTGCTGCTGGTGGAGGACAAGGCACGCCTGATGCAGCAGCTGGGGCGCAAGCGGCTGACGCTGCAGCTGCAGCGGCCGCTGGCGGCGCTGCCCGCCGCGCTGGCCGACTGGCCGCTGACGCTGGCAGACGGCGGCCACGCGCTGGTGCATGAGTTCGACGCCGCGAACGGCGCTGCCAACCTGCCCGAGCTGCTGCGCCGGCTGGCCGACCTGGGCATCGACTTCAAGGACCTGCAGACCGAGCAGAGCTCGCTGGAGGACATCTTCGTGGACCTGGTGCACCGATGAACCTGCACGGCGTCAGGGCGATCTTCGGCTTCGAGATGGCGCGCATGCGGCGCACGCTGATGCAGAGCGTGGCCTCGCCGGTGCTGAGCACCTCGCTGTACTTCATCGTGTTCGGCGCGGCCATCGGCTCGCGCGTCGAGCAGATCGACGGCATCGGCTACGGCGCGTTCATCGTGCCCGGGCTGATCATGATGGCCATCCTGACGCAGAGCGTGTCCAACGGCGCCTTCGGCATCTACATGCCCAAGTTCTCGGGCACCATCTACGAGCTGCTGTCGGCACCGGTGTCGGCCACGGAGATCATGCTCGGCTACGTCGGCGCGGCCACCTGCAAGTCGGTGATCCTGGGGCTGCTGATGCTGGGCACGGCCCGGCTGTTCGTCGACTTCCACATCGCCCACCCGCTGTGGATGCTGGCCTTCCTGGTGCTGACCTCGATCACCTTCAGCCTGCTGGGCTTCATCCTCGGCGTGTGGGCCGACAGCTTCGAGAAGCTGCAGGTGGTGCCGCTGATGCTGGTGCAGCCGCTGGCCTTCCTGGGCGGCACCTTCTACTCGATCCACATGCTGGCCGCGCCCTGGCAGCAGGTCGCGCTGTTCAACCCGGTGGTCTACCTGGTCAGCGGCTTCCGCTGGGCCTTCTTCGGCGTGGCCGACGTGGCGGTGGGCTGGAGCCTGGCGATCACGCTGGCCTTCCTGCTGGTCTGCCTGGCGGTGGTGGCCTGGATCTTCCGCACCGGCTACAAGATTCGCGCATGAACGCCTCGCTCCCGATCCATCAGGCCGACACGCCCTTCGGCCGCATCGAATACCTGGACCTTGGCCACGGCCGGCCGGTGCTGGTGCTCCACGGCACGCCGGGCGGCCACGACCAGGGGGCGTTGATGGCCGAGTGCCTGGTCCGTGCAGGGCTGCGCGCGATCGTGCCCTCGCGCCCCGGTTACCTGGGCAGTGCGCTGACCGAGGCCAACCGCTCGATCGACGGCAGCGCCGATGCACTGGCCGCGCTGATGGCCGCACTGGGCCTGCCGCGCTATGGCGTGATGAGCTGGTCCGGCGGCGGGCCCTGCAGCTACCGGCTGGCGCTGCGCCAGCCCGGCCGTGTCAGCGCGCTGGTGGCGCTGGCCGCGCTGAGCCAGCGCTACGTGGCCCACAGCGCCCGCGACGAGCGCTTCCTGTTCGGCACGGCGCTGGGCAACTGGCTGCTGGCGCAGATGCGGGCGCATGCGCCCCAGGCGCTGGTCGGCGCCACGCTGGCGTCCGAAGGCGAGCTGCCCAAGGCCGAACTGCAGGCCCTGGCCGCGCAGGTGTGGGCCGATGCCGACAAGCGCCGCTTCGTGCTGGGCCTGACCGAAACCATCAGCTGGCGCGGGCCGCGCCAGCCCGGCCTGCACAACGACCTGCAGCAGTTCGAGGCCATCACCGACCTGGGCCTGCCACAGATGACCGTGCCGGTGCTGGTGGTGCATGGCAAGGTGGACAGCGACGTGCCGCCCACCCACGGCGAATGGGCCTTGACACAGATCCCTGGCGCGCAGGCGCTGTGGATCGAACGCGGCGGGCACCTGGCGCCCTTCACCGACCCGCAGGCGACGGCGATCCAGGCACGCATCGCCGCTTTCCTGGACCGGGACTGACCCGCGCGAAGGCCCCTCCGAGGTCTACTGCCAGCTCAGCGCCCCGATGTCGTTGGCGAACAGCGGCACTTCCTTCCACAGGCCCTTCAGCCGCGCATTGGCCACGGTGATCCAGGTGGGCTGGTACAGGTAGGCGGCCACCGCATCGTCGGCCACCAGGCGCTGCAGCTCGCCCATCAGCTTGTTGCGCTCTTCCTGCTTGGGCGTGGCCTGCACCTGCGCCCACAGCGCGTTGAACTTCGGCGACTCATAGCCCCAGTAGTAGTTGGGCCGCGCGAAGTTGCCGAAGTCCAGCGGCTCCACATGCGCGATCACCGTCAGGTCGTAGGCCTTGTCCTTGTAGACGCCGGACAGCCACTGCGCCCATTCGACGTTCTCGATCTTGGCCCTGATGCCCACCTTGTCCAGCATCGCCGCGATCACCTCGCCGCCCTGGCGCGCATAGGGCGTGGGCGGCAGCTTCATGGTCAGCTCCAGCGGCAGCGCCACGCCGGCCTGGTGCAGCAGCGCGCGGGCCCGGGCCACGTCGTAGGCGTTGGTGCCGGTCAGGTCGATGTAGCCAGGCGCGCCGGGCGTGTAGTAGCTGCCGATCGGCGTGCCGAAACCGTCGGCCGCGCCCTCGATCACTGCCTTGCGGTCGATGGCCGCGGCGATGGCCTGGCGCACGCGCACGTCGTCCAGCGGCTTGCGCTTGTTGTTGATGGCCAGGATGGTCTTGGCCCGCGAGCCGCCGATCAGGATCTGGAAGCGCTTGTCGCGCCTGAACTGCTCCAGGCTGCGCGCCGCGGCCACGCGCGGGAAGGCATCCACGTCGCCCGACAGCAGCGCGGCCATCTGCGCCGCCGGGTCGTTGATGAAGCGGATGGTGGCGCGGCGCATCTTCACGTTGGCCGCGTTGCGGTAGCCGTCCCAGCGTTGCAGCGTGATCGACGCCCCGCGGTTCCAGCTGTCCAGCCTGTAGGGCCCGGTGCCCACCGGCTGGGTGTTGTTGGTGGCGACGCTCTTCGGCTCGACGATGATGGCCGTGGCCTGGCCCAGCTGGAACAGCAGGTCGGGGTTCGGGTTCTTCAGCGTCAGCGTCACCGTGTGCGGGTCGGGCGTGTCGATGCGCTCGATGTTGGCGAACACCGCCTTGTCCTTGTTGACGCTGTCCTTGGACGCGGCGCGCTCGAAGGCGAACTTCACCGCCGCGGCGTCGAAGGGCTCGCCGTTCTGGAACTTGATGCCCTTGCGCAGCTTGAAGCTGTAGCTGCGGTTGTCCGGGCCCACCGTCCAGCTCTCGGCCAGCAGCGGGGTGATGCTGCCGTCGCTGTGGATCTTGGTCAGCGTCTCGAAGATGTTGTACAGCACCACCTCGGCAATGGCCGAGGCCGCGCCGGCCGTCGGGTCCAGGCCCGGCGGCTCCAGCGTCATGGCCAGCACCACCTGGTCCTTCCTGGGCTGGGCGGCGGCCGGGGCGGCGATGAAGCTCAGGCACAGCGCCAGCGCGCTGAGCAGGGCGGGCAGACGGGGGCTCATCGGCATCTCCTCGGGTTCGGCAGGCCGGCATGGTAGCCAAGCGGGCAGAATGCCGGCGCGTCGGCAAACCAAGGAGGACCCCATGCTGGCAGTGATAGGCGGCACCGGCATCTACGAGCTGGCCGGCATGCAGGTGGAGCGCCACCTGGACGAGGCCACGCCCTTTGGCCAGCCCTCGGGCCGCATCGTGCAGGGGCGCCTCGGCGGGCGCGAACTGCTGTTCCTGGCGCGCCACGGCAGCGGCCACAAGCACCTGCCGCACGAGGTGAACTACCGCGCCAACATCTTTGCGCTGAAGCGCGCCGGCGCCACGCAGATCCTGGGCTTCTCGGCCGTGGGCAGCCTGGCGCAGGAGATCGCGCCCGGCGACCTGGCCATGCCCACGCAGTACTTCGACTGGACCAAGGGCGGCCGCGCGCGCAGCTTCTTCGGCGAGGGCGTGGCCGCGCACATCTCCACCGCCGAGCCGGTGAGCCGCAACCTGGTGGACTGGGCGTCTGCGCAGGCCGCACGCATGGGCATCCGGCTGCACCGCGACGTCACCTATGCCTGCGTGGAAGGCCCGCGCCTGGGCACGCGCGCCGAAAGCCACTTCATGCGCCAGATCGGCTGCCAGCTGGTGGGCATGACCAACGTGCCCGAGGTGTTCCTGGCCCGCGAGGCGCAGATCTGCTACGCCACCGTGTGCATCGCCACCGACTACGACTGCTGGATGGACGACCCTTCGATGCACGTCAGCGTCAGCGCCATCCTGGCCAAGTACCGCGACAGTCTGGAACGCGCCCGCGCGCTGCTGGACGCGCTGCTGGCCGGCCCGCTGCCGGCCGAGGAGCCGGAGATTCGCAGCGCGCTGCAGTATTCGATGCTGACGCCGGACGAAGCGCTAAGCGACGCGCAGCGCGCATGGCTGTCGGTGCTGCGACGCTGATGCCGCAGCCCTTTACCCGCGCCGACCTGGCCCGCGCCGAGCACCACCTGCTGCGCGACGGGCGCTTCGCCAATGCGCGGGTGGAACGCGTGCGGCTGGATGGCACGGACTGGATCTTCAAGGACTTCTCGTCGCGCGCCTGGTGGGTGCGGCACGGCTTCGGCCGCTTTCTGCTGGGCCGCGAGGTGCGCGCGCTGCAGCGGCTGGAAGGGCTGCCTGGCATCCCGTCGCAGGCCTTCCGGGTGGATGGCTGCGCGATGGCCGCGCGCTTCGTGCCCGGGCGCACACTGGGCCGCGTGCAACTGGACGGCGAGCCGCTGAGCGCCGAGTTCCTGGCCGCCCTGGAAGGCCTGCTGCAGCAGGTGCATGCGCGCGGCCTGGTGCACCTGGACACGCGCGGCGGCAACAACCTGCTGATGCAGCCCGACGGCCGGCCCGGCATCATCGACTTCCAGGCCGCGGTGTCCACGCGCGCGATGCCCGGCTTTCTGCGCCGCTGGTTCGAAGGCCTGGACATGGGCGGCATCTACAAGAAGTGGCTGCAGTTCCAGCCGGCGGCCATGGGCGCGCAGCGGCGCGAACACTTCGATCGCATCAACCGCTGGCGGCGGCTGTGGGTGTTCCGCGGCTACTTCGGGCTGCGCAAGTAGGCGCTGCGCACGGCCGGGCGACAATGGCGGCATGAAGCAAACCTCGGAAGGGCTGTTCCAGAACCCCGCGCTGCGCAGCTTCCTGGTGAAGACGCGCAAGCCCTTGTTCATCCTGGTGCTGGTGCTGGTGGCCCCCTTCGCGCGGCCCGAATGGCTGCTGGCTGGCTTCGTCGTGTCGATGGTGGGCGAGTTCATCCAGCTGTGGTGCTTTGCCTCGCTGGACAAGAACAGCACGCTCACCATCCGCGGCCCCTACACGATGGTGCGCAACCCGATGTACCTGGGCCGCTTCTTCATCCCCTTCGGCTTCCTGATGCTGCTGGGCCAGTGGTGGCTGCTGCTCATCTACACGGTGGTGTACTGGAAATACATGGACGCGCGGGTCGAGCGCGAAGAGGCGCACCTGCAGCCGATCTTCGGCGCGCCCTACGACGAGTACCGCGCCCAGGTGCGGCGCTTCCTGCCCGGCTGGCCGCTGGCCGGCAAGCCGGTGGTCTACTGGAACTGGGCGCTGTTCTCGCAGAACAACGCCGGCCGCAACCTGGTGGGCACGCTGATCGCCTGGGCCGCGGTGGCCGCCTGGACCATCTGGGGCACCCGGCTGCTGGCGGGCTGAGAGCCCCACGCGGCACCGGGCCAGGCTGGCCCGAGTGCCGGCAGGACGGACAATAGGGGCGTTCTCCACTGCCGCCCTGCCCGACCACCATGCCGATCCTGAGCTACCTGACCACCACCCATTTCGACCACGGCGCCATCAAGATGCTGGCGCCGGAGCTCAAGCGCCTGGGCGTCAGCCGGCCGCTTCTGGTCACCGACAAGGGGGTGCGCGGCGCCGGGCTGCTGGACCGCGTGCTGGCCACGCTGCCCGAGGGCATGGCGCCGCCGGTGTTCGACGGCACGCCCGGCAACCCCACCGAGCGGGCCACGCTGGAGGCGCTGGCGCTGTACCGGGCCGAGGGCTGCGACGGCGTGGTCTGCCTGGGCGGCGGCTCGTCGATGGACCTGGGCAAGTCGGTGGCCCTGCTGGCCGTCTCGGGCGAGCCGCTGGCCCGCTTCGACCCGCTGAAGGGCGGCGCCAAGCACATCCGTGGCGTGGCGCCGGTGATCTGCCTGCCCACCACCTCGGGCACTGGCAGCGAGGTGTCGGTGGGTGTGGTCATCGTGCTGGACGACGGCCGCAAGCTGACCATCGCCAACCCGATGCTGATCCCCAAGGTGGCGATCTGCGACCCCGAGCTGACGCTGGGCCTGCCGCCGCTGATGACCGCGGCCACCGGCATGGACGCTATCACCCATTGCATCGAGGCCTTCCTGGCGCCCAGCGTCAACCCGCCGGCCGACGGCGTCGCGCTGGACGGGCTGTACCGCGGCTGGCGGCACATCGAGCGCGCGGTGGCGCACGGCGAGGACCGTGATGCGCGCTGGCAGATGATGATGGCCTCCACCGAAGGCGCGCTGGCCTTCATCAAGGGCCTGGGCGCGGTGCATTCGATGAGCCATGCGGTGGGCCGCCGCGAGGACCTGCGCGCCCACCACGGCACGCTGAACGCACTGATCCTGCCCACCGTGCTGCGCTTCAACGCGGCGGCCTGCGCCGACAAGTACGTGCGGCTGCGCCAGGCCATGGGCCTGGACGCCGGCGCCGACCTGGCCGACGCCGTGGCCGCGCGCAATGCGGCCATCGGCCTGCCCAGCGGCCTGGCGGCGCTGGGCGTCACCCGCGAGATGATTCCGGAGCTGGTGCCCTATGCGCTGGCCGACCTGGCGCACTTCGGCACGCCGGTCAAGCCGACGGCCGAGCAGTACGCGCAGCTGTACGAACAGGCGCTGTAGGCGCCCACGCACCCGTCTTCAACCGGCCGGCCATGTTCGACCGACTTCGACGCCTGATGCCCACGCCCGAGGCGATGGCCCGCAACCGCTGGCTGCGCTGGCTGGGGCCCTCGCTGCTGCATCCGCGGCTGTGGCACATGAGCCGCCGCGGCGTGGCCACCGGGGCGGCCATCGGCGTGTTCTTCGCGTTCATCACGCCGATTGCGCAGATTCCGCTGTCTGCGGCGCTTTCGGTGGCGCTGCGCGCCAACGTGCCGGCCGCCGTGGCGGCCACGCTGGTGAACACGCCCCCCACCTTCGGCCCGGTGTACTACGCCGCCTGGTGGGTGGGTGCGCGCGTGCTCGACGAGCCGGTCGACGCCGAGCACAAGCCGGGCGTGCTGGCCGGCCAGTCAGCCACGCTGCAGGCCGCCGGCCCGGCGCTGAGCGGCTGGTCGAAGTGGGTCGTCACGCTGCAGGACGTCGGCAAGCCGCTGCTGGTAGGCACGCTGATCTTCTCGTTCGGTTTCTCGCTGCTGGCCTACCTGCTGGTCAACGGCGTGTGGCACTTGCGGGTGCGCCTGAAACGGCGACGGCGCCTGCGGCGCCGTCCCTTGCCCTGAACCTGATCCGCGGCCCCGCGGGCCGATCGGCTCTCAGCTTCGCGCCGTCGTGGCGCGCCGCCGCGCCACGAAACCCACCAGGCCCAGGCCGGCGAACATCAGCGCATAGGTCGAGGGCTCCGGCACCGGGGCAGTGGCGAAGGACACGTTGTCGTAGAAGGTGCCCGAGGCCGTGTAATTCGTTGCCTTGGCGGCATAGCCGAACTGCAGCAGCTGGCCTGCCAATGCGCCATCCACCGCCAACGACAGCGCGTAGCGATTCCAGTCGCCCGAGATCGACGTCATGTCGATCTGTACGAAGTTCGTGGTGGCGTAGCCCGCAGCCGGATTCAGCGTCTTGATGAAGGCATAGGCAGAAGAGTTCGGCTTCAGATCACCTTTCTTGGCATCGAAGCTGAACTGCCACTGGCCGCTGTCACCAGCAGCGATGGTGCGCTCCTGGAAGACCAGCGCCTCGACCCACTTGGTGGGTTGCGATAGATTGTTGTAATCGCTGTAGACGACGAGTTGCTGCGCACCCTGGGCCGGCCCGCCCTGGCCACTGGCCACCGCGCTGAAGCCGGCGCCGCCGTTAGGTGCGCCGTAGACGCCATAACCCCCGACATAGCTGCCATCGGGGTTGAAGACATTGCCGAAGATCTTCCAGCCGTCACCGCTCAGCGCCGAGGATCCGCTCAGCCCCTCGAAGTTCTGGCTGTAGGGCGAGAGTGCGGCCTGGGCGGCCAGCGGGGCGGCCAGCGCGAGGGCGGCAGCGGCCAGGGTTGAAAGGCGGCTTGGCTTCATGAAGGGTCTCCTGGTGATCGACTCGGTGGCTGCGGCGGATGGCCCCACGGCTCCGCTCTGTGAAAGCGCATTCTGAAAGCGCTTTCATTGCTGCAAGTCTAGCCGAGCCCGGCGCTCCCGCCAATGGCCCTTCGCTCAGGGCTAACCCGCGGGCGGGTCGGTTCCGGCCTGCGCCCGCGCCTGCCGCTGCAGCAGCCGCGCCTCGGCCGGGTGCTGCGCGGCGGCCACCGCCTGCTGCAGGCAGGCCGCGGCCTCGGCCGGGCGGCCGAGCCGCTGCAGCGCCCGCGCCCGGGCCGCCAGCCCATGGGCCTGCAAGGCCGCCGGCAGGCCCGGCTGCAGCTGTTGCAGCGCCGCCAGCGCGGCCTGCGGATCGCCGGCTTCGGCCAGTGCAATGGCATGGCCCAGCCGCGGTGCGGCCGAGCCGTCCAGCCGCAGCAGCATGCCGTAGTACTGCACGATGGCCGCCCAATCGGTGGCCGCGGCGCTGGGCGCGCGCGCGTGCTCGGCGGCAATGCCGGCCTGCAGGTGCCAGCGCGAGAGCCGCTCGCCGCGCTGCGCGCGCTGCAGGTGCAGGAAGCCCAGGCGCACCATGCCGGCATCCCAGCGGTCGCGCGGCTGGTAGGCCAGCGGCACGATGTCGCCGGCCTCGTCCAGCTGCCCGGTCAGCCGCGCGCCGTGCAGCAGCAGCAGCGCGGCCAGCGCGTCGGCATCGGCGTGGGCGACGGCCGGGTGCGCGGCCAGCGCCCGCGCCAGGCGGATGCTTTCCCAGCACAGCTGCGTGGCGTCGGCGCCGTCGATGCGGTGGCCGCGGGCGCGCTCGCGCGCGCCGGCATGGAAGGCCAGCGACAGCGCCGTCAGCACCGCCTCGCGGCGCGGCGGCAGTTCGTCGCCGGCCGGCACCTGCAGCGCCTGGCTGGCGAGCAGGCGGCGGGCACGGGCCAGCCGCTGGGCCAGCGCGGCTTCGCTGCACAGCAGGCCGGCGGCAATGGGCGCCAGCTCCAGCCCCGCGCCCAGGCGCAGCGCCAGCGCCACCTGTGTCGCCACCGGCAGCGCCGGATGGCAGGCGGCGAACAGCAGCGCCAGTTGCTCGTCGTCCAGCTCGCCGGCGAAGCGGCCGGCCGGCGGCGGCAGCCGTGGCAAGGCATCGGCCGCGTCCTCGCCGTCCTCGGGCCAAGGCAGCTCGCGGCGCTGCGCCCGCAGCGTGTCCAGCGCAGCGCGCTGCGCCACCCGGTACAGCCAGCCGGCCGGGTTGTCGGGCACGCCCTGCTGCGGCCACGCCCGCAGCGCCTTCAGCGAGGCAATCTGCACCGCGTCTTCGGCCAGGGCCAGCTGCGCCAGCCCCAGCGCGCGCGCCAGGTGGGCCACCACGCGGGCGCGCTGGCCCTGCAGCAGCTGCTGCAGGGCGCGGGCGGCGCCGTCGGGCGCGGCGGCTACAGCGCCTCGATGCGGCGGATCTCGATCCACTGCGTGCCCTGCAGGTGCGGGCAGGTGGCGGCCAGCGCCTCGGCCTCGACATCGCTGCCGGCCTTGACGATGAACATGCCGCCGATCACGTCGTGCGCCTCGGCATAGGGGCCGTCGGTGGCCAGCGGCCGACCGCCCTGCAGCCGCAGGTGGCGGCCGCCGTCGTCGGTGAGCTTCTCGCCGCCGGCCAGCAGGCCGCGCTGCGCCAGGTCGGCCGACCAGGCCTTGTAGCGCTGGATGATCTCGGCCATCTCGGCCGGGCTGACCTCGGCGGCATCGGCCGGGTTCTCGTGCAGCAGCAACAGGTAGGAATGCATCGGGTTCTCCTTCCACCGGGCCCGTCCACATGCGGGCCCGCCTTCCAAGACGTTCGACCGGCGCCTGACATGACGCAAGGGCTCTAGCGACAAACCCTGAGTGCGGCCCTGCGCCGCACCGGCCAGGCAACAGAATGCAGCCCTGTTGCCCTGCACGCCACGCCGAGGAGCCGCCCCGATGACCAGCACCCGCCTGAACCCCCTGGACGCCGCCTGGATCATGACCGAGACGCGGGCCACGCCCAACCACGTGGGCGGCCTGCTGATCTTCAAGCTGCCCGAGGACGCGCCGCGCGATTTCCTGCGCAAGCTGATGCACGACTTCCGCACCTACCGCGGCTTCAGCGCGCCGTGGAACCGGCGGCTGAAGTACGCCTTCAACCTGAACCCGGTGCCCGAGTGGGTTGAGGACGACGACGTCGACCTGGAATACCACGTGCGCCACGCCGCGCTGCCCTGGCCCGGCGGCGAGCGCGAGCTGGGCGAGCTGGTCGGCCGGCTGCAGAGCACGCCGCTGGACCTGAGCCGCCCGCCCTGGGAATGCACCATCATCGAAGGGCTGGAGCACCACCGCTTCGCGCTGTTCGTGAAGATGCACCACTCGCTGATCGACGGCATCAGCGGCATGCGCATGCTGCAGCAGGCGATGTCGGCCGACGCGGCCAAGAGCCTGGCGCTGCCGCCCTTCTGGTCCTCGGGCGAGGGCAAGCCTGCGAAGTCGGAGCGCCATGCCTCGGTGCCCAGCATGGCCAACGTGATGGCGGCGGCCTCGCAGGCGCTGCGCGGCCAGCTGTCGTCGGCGCCGCAGCTGCTGGCGGCCTTCGGCAAGATGATCCGCCGCGTCGGCGAGCGCGGCGACGGCATGGCCCTGCCCTTCGATGCGCCGCTGTCGGTGCTGAACGGCAGGGTGCGCGAGAAGCGCCGCTTCGCCACGCAGCAGTTCACCATGGCGCGGCTGCGCGCGCTGGCCGATGCCGCCGGCTGCACGCTGAACGACGTGGTGCTGGCGCTGTGCGGCGGCTCGCTGCGCCGCTTCCTGATGGAGCGCGGCAGCCTGCCCGAGAAGTCGCTGACCGCCGGCATCCCGGTGTCGGTGCGGCCCAAGGACGACCAGGGCACCGGCAACGCCATCAGCTTCATCGTCGCCACGCTGGGCACCGACATCGAGGACGCGGCCGAGCGGCTGGAGGCCATCCGCGCCTCCGTGCGCCATGCCAAGGCGCATGTGCAGGGCCTGCCGCGCCAGGCGATGATGCAGTACACCGTGCTGCTGATGGCGCCGACCATCGTCACGCTGCTCAGCGGCATCGGCGGGCGCACGCGGCCGATGTTCAACATCACCATCTCCAACGTGCCGGGGCCGGACAAGCCGCTGTACTTCCGCGGCGCCAAGCTGGAGGCCATCTACCCGGCGTCGATCGTCACCCACGGCCAGGCGCTGAACATCACCTGCGAGAGCTATGCCGGCACGATGAACTTCGGCTTCACCGGCTGCCATTCTTCGGTGCCCAGCCTGCAGAAGCTGGCGATCTACACCGCCGAAGCGCTGGCCGAGCTGGAAGAGGCCATCCTGCCGAAGCCGGCGCCGGCACCTAAGCCGGCCGCAGCGCCCAAGCCCGCGAAAGCACCGGCCGCTAAGAAGGCAGTGGCGAAGAAGGCCGCGCCGCGCCGCGCCAAGACCGCCGCCGCGGCCTAGCTGCAGGCCGGCGGCAGGCCCAGGCCGAGCCGCACCTTGTCCATGATCTGCGCCACGGCCTGGTCCATCACCAGCGGCGCGATGCCCAGCTTGTCGGCGCAGTTGCCGTCGAGCACGCCCACCAGCCCGTGGATGGTGGACCAGATGAACAGCGCGTCCATGTCGACGCGCTCACATTGACCAGGCCCGTCGCCGTGCAGCCGGCGCAGCACGTTGCGCAGGATCTCGAAGGCATGCAGCGCGTCGCGCGCCAGGCCCGGGTGCTCGGCCGCAGCCGGCCAGGGCGTGCCGAACATCAGCCGGTATTCCAGCGGGTGCGAGCGGGCGTATTCCATGTAGCGCCGGCCCAGCGAATCCAGGTCCTGCACCGGGTCGTCGAAATGCTCGCGGCCGTCCAGGTAGGCGGCAAAGCCCTCGAAGCAGCGCCGCACCACCTCGGCCAGCAGGTGGTCACGGCTGGGATAGTGCTTGTACGGCGCCTGGTGCGACACGCCCAGCCGCCGCGCCACGTCGCGCAAGCTCAGATGTTCAATGCCGTGCGCAGCAATCGCCTCGCGCGCCGCCACGATGCAGGCGTCGCGCAGTTCCACGGGGGCGGGGCGGGAGTCGGACATGCAGCAGCCAGGGTCGGCAAGGTCGCCGACCGACGCTAACACGGCCGCTGCCGCCGGCGCCTGCGGGTTCAACCGCAGCCGCCCGGGCAGTGCTCGGCGCGGTGCGCGTGCAGCGCGGCGCGCGCCCGGTGCAGGCCCATGCGCAGCAGTTCGGCCGCCATGCCGACCACCAGGCCGACGCTGCCGCCAGTGATCAGCAGCCAGGGGTCGACGCCGCCGGCAACGGGGTGGGCCGTGGGGTGGGTGCGGACTTGCATCATGGCCTCCGATGGGCTGTCGGCGCCGCCTTCGGCGCCTTCGATGCCCTTGAGTTGACAGTGTCAACGATGATAGGCACACTGGTTGACACCGTCAACTCCTTTGTCGTGCCATGCACCGCTCCCTGTTGCTTTTCGTGCTGACGCTGCTGGGCGCGCTGGCCGCGCTGGTGGCCCATGCCGCACTCGGCCAGGATCCGCCGGCCCCGTCGGCCGCCTTCCGCAACCCCTACGTGGTGGCCGAGGACACCGGCCAGCGCCCCGCGCCCACCTACTTCTTCCGCCGCGCCTGGGTGCAGATCACCCGCGACCTGGCGGCCACCGAGGTGCCGCCCACGCAGGCACTGGACATCGCGGCGATGGCGCAGCGGCCCTTCGCGGTGGCCTGGCTGGGCCATGCGGCGTTGCTGGTGCGCGCCGGCTCGCAATGGGTCCTGCTGGACCCGGCGCTGTCGGGCACCGCCGGGCCGGTGCAGGGCCTGGGGCCGGCGCGGCTGACACCGCTGCCCTTCGACTGGGCGCAGCTGCCGCACATCGACCTGGTGCTGGTCTCGCACGACCACTACGACCACCTGGACCGCGACACGATGCAGCGCCTGGCCCGGCAGCCCGGCGGCCCGCCACGGGTGCTGGCCGGCCGTGCGATGGCGCCGTGGTTCGCGCAGAACACCGGCCTGCAGGCCGAGGAATTCGACTGGTGGCAGACGCAGGACCTGGGCGCGCTGCGCGTGCGCTTCGTGCCGGCGCAGCACAACAGCGGCCGCACGCTGACCGACCGCAACCGCCGGCTGTGGGGCGGCTGGGTGCTGGAGCATGCCGGCCAGCGCTTCTACTTCTCGGGCGACACCGCCTACGTGGCCGAGCTGTTCCGCGACATCCGCGAGCGCGTGGGCCCGATCGACCTGGCGGCGCTGCCGATCGGCGCCTACCAGCCGCGGCCGCTGATGCGCTTCGAGCACATGGACCCGGCCGAGGCGCTGCAGGCGCACCGCGACCTGGGCGCCACGCAGTCCTTCGGCGTGCACTGGGGCACCTTCCAGCTGGGCGACGAAGAGCCCTTCGAGGCAGCGCGCGACCTGCAGACCGCCGTGCAGGCCCGGCAGGTGCCGGGCTTCGGGCTGCTGGCGGTGGGCGGCTTTGCCGACGTGCGGCCGGCCGAAGGCCAGGCCGGCGTGCCGCCGGCGCTGGCGCTGCAGCCGGCACGGGCCAGCACCCCGGCGCCGCTGCTGGCCGCTGCCGCGCGTTAGTGCCTCAGTCCAGCGTCGCCTCGGTGCGCACCGCGCCGGCGCGGTCGGCCACGGCGCTCAGGCCGAAGCGGGCGCCGCGCGGGCCGCGCACGATCCACTCCGCCACCGCGCGGTCGCCGGTGACGGCCGCGTTGGGCAGAAAGGCCTGCAGCGAGTTCTTCGGAGCATGGCCTTCCAGCTGCGGGCCGACGATGCGCTCGGTGCCGCTGACCAGGCTCAGGCCTTCGGGCAGGTGGATGTGGAAGACCACGCCGCGCGTCACCTTGCGCTCCAGCGCGCGCTTGCTGATGTAGGCCGGCAGGTAGCCGGCATTGGCCACCGCGAAGCGCACGCGCCAGGTGTCCTCGCCGAGCGCGCGCACCTCGGTGCGCAGCAGCTCCAGCTTGGGCAGCGACAGCGCCACCTGCGCCATCCAGCCCGGGAAGCGCGCGGCCTCGCGCTCGCGCAGCGCCGGCGGCGGGTTGCGCCAGTAGTTCATCTTGTCCCAGCCGCCCAGCTCCACCGCGCCCAGCTGCGGGTGCTGGAAGGGGTACCAGTCCACGTGCGCCTGGCCGCCGCACTGCTCGTCGCTCCACTTCAGCAGCTTCAGGTCGTCTTCGGGCGGGTGCTCGCGGTACCAGTGGATCCAGTCGTAGTCGGTGATGCCGGCTTCGCGGTTGGGCGCCCACAGCTCCACCGTCCAGAACAAGGCGCCCAGGTGCTCGTACACCCAGTCCTGCGTGCCGGTGATGATCTCCTTCGGGTGGTACTTGAAGTCGTGCCAGATGCTGATGGCCGGGTAGCCGGTGAGCTTGGCGCCCAGGTCGCTGAGCCGCTTGTAGACCCACAGGTCCTCGGGCGTCATGTCGTCGTCGCTCTGCGTGCCCATGGGCCGCAGGATCACGCCGCTGTGCGTGTGGAAGCTGACCGCCGCGCCGATGTTGGGGTGCCTGGCGATGAAGTCCACCATCGCCCGCACCTCGGGCTCGCTGGTGGGGTAGGGGCCGGCGCCGGTCTGCTCGAACTCCTGCCGCCAGTAGGCCGGGAAGTTGCGGTTCAGGTCCAGGCCCTCGCGGTTCGGGTTCACCTTCACCTGCAGCCCGTCGTAGTGCTTGAGCAGGCCCTCGGGCATGACGCGGAAGTACTCGCCGCCGAAATCGCCGGGCTCGCGCGGCACCAGCAGCCGCGGCTGCTGCGGGTGCTTCTTCCAGCCGCCGTGCGGGTCGGGCACGCGCATCTGCAGCATGCGGCCGTCGCCGTCGATGTCTTCCACCGTCAGGCCATCCACAGGCGGCTCGTCGAAGGGATAGGGCCGCGTGCTGCTGCGGATGTGGCGTGGGCGATCGGCCAGCGCCAGCTCGGCGCCGTCGGGGTTGAGACGCGGCACGATGTAGACGGCGCGCGTGTCCAGCAGCTGCGTGGCCTGGCGGCCGGCCTCGTCGGCGCCGCCGTAGTGGCTGACCAGCCAGTGCAGCCAGTACAGGCAGGCGGTGCTGGCCGTCAGCTCGGCCGCGTGGATGTTGCCGTCCACCCAGAAGGCGGGCTTGTCGGCGTCGCTGCCGGTGGCCTGGTTGGTCAACGCCACCAGCCAGATGTCGCGGCCCTCGTGGCTCTTGCCGATGGAGCGCAGCGCCACCAGGTCGGGGCGCGCCGCCGCGTAGTCCTGAAGCAGCCGCGTTAGCTCGGGGTGGCGGTAGAACTGATCGAAGCGGGGGACGGGGACGTGGGGCACGGGCGGCTCTTTGCGGCTGGCGAGCGGCCATTTTGCCGCCCGCCATCGGGGCGCCGCCCGATCAGTGCCGGGGTCCGCGCCTGCGGCGCGACAAGATCAGGCCCAGGCCGGCCAGCAGCAACAGCGCGGTTTGCGGTTCCGGCACCGGCACCGAAGGCGCGTAGTCGTGCCCGCCGAGCGAGCGCACCGTCACGCCATCGGTGAGCGCCTGGATCTGCAGCGTCGCACTGTTCCAGGCAGTGAGCGTCGTGTCCATGCGGCCCGCATAGAGCGGCTCGCCGTTCTGGGTAAAGAAGCCGGCGGCACTGAAGCTGCCCAGCCTTTGGTGAATGTCGAGAATGCTGCCGACTGTGCTTGGTAACGTGAAGTCGTAGTCCTTCCGATGCTGCCCGTTCCGTTCATGAGGCGAGAACTGATCCGCGGGGGCACCTCCGTCGATGTCGATGCAGTCTTGCGAGCCGGGTGCCACAACCATAAACGCTGCGCAGGCGCGGGCGCTGCGAAATGGCGTGAAGTAGGCGTTGGTGACGCCGATCTCGATGCTGCCTTCGAATGTGACCCATTGCTGGTCGTCGCGGCTCGGTCCGTAGGCCAGCGTCGCATCCCGGCTTGCGGCATGGTTGTAGGCAAACTCGATGTGCCCCGTGAAGCGCAGATCGACGGGAGTACCCACCGGCAGCACGCTGCTCTCGACAACCACCGAGTCCCAGCTCTCCATCGCCACCCCTGCGCGCCCGCTCGTGTCGCCAAGCACGCCGGTCTCCTCGCGCTTGGTCCGAGCCACCGTGATGGCGCCGAAGTTGCCGGGAGTGGTGCGCGCCAGATAGCCCGACACATTGAGTCTCGGATAGACCGCGGGCAAGTCGACCCCGAGCAAGGGGGACCGCGTGTTGGCCCAGATCCACGCGCTGCTGCCGTACTCGGACGCGCTGCCGCCCACGATGCCAGAGGGCAGGCCCGATTGCGACTGGCAAGGCACATCCGTCCGGCTGCGCAGACTGGTGCGGGGATCGAAGACGGCGGTGCCGACTTCACACCACACATCCACCTTCAGCGAAGGCGTGATGGCTTGCGCGGGCCCGTGGACCAGGCACGCGGACAGTCCGACCAAGGCGAGAACGGAGCGAAATGACCGGGGCATGTGCGAAGACTCGTGGGGAGTGACTGACTCCCACGCACCATAGCCTTCAAGCGCGGCTCGCGAATCCTCAAAACCAAGTACTGGGATCGTGACCCTGGCGCGCAGCGTTCGATCACAAGGGCCGGTGCGGGCCGGCTGCGCTCAAGCGGCGCGCCGCCGACGAAGGTCATCTACTCGCCGCTGGGGAAGCTCTGCCACAACTCACGCGTCGTCGGCGGTTCGGTGGCCACTACCGTCACGCGGTCGCTCGGCGACGTCGGCCGAAAAGGGTCAGGTCTTGCCGTTTGCCTGCCGGCACGCCTTTATCCCGCCTGGCGGTCGAACTCAGGCGGACAGGGCGGCAACCGGCATGCCCTGGCCCCGTAATCACTCTTCGTCACCGCGGCAAAGCCACGGCGGGCACCAACCCCAGTTTGCTGGCCCGCCGGCCGAACTTGCGGTCGTCAAAGCTCGCCATCGTTTCACAGGCTCGATAGCTGGCGTGATGCAGGGCATCGGCAAAATCCAGCCCGCTGCGGTAGCCGGCGAGTGCGGCCTCCACCGACACGCGATCCTCCACCGTGACCTGCGGCAACGACAGCAAGTGTTCGAGAACGCCCACGAACTGCTCGCGCGTGCTGGCGTAGGCGCCGCGCATGACCCATTCGAGTTCCAGCAGCACGGTCTTGCAAACCATCAGCGGCTGGCCGCCCTCGAGCAGACGCCGCGCCGCCTGCTGCTGCCGGGCGGTGGCTGCATCGGCCTCGTGCCCAGCCAGGTAGTAGCGCGCCAGCACATTGGTATCGAGGCCGATCACCGGGACGGGCCTCGCTTCGCCACCTTGAGCGATGGCTTGGCGACAGGCTTCAGAAGACTGGCCACATCAAAGTCGGCCGGCACAGCCGGCCCCGAAACCTTGACCATGCCGAAACCGCTCTGCGGTAGCGCGCGCGCCGGCACGGCCAGCCGCAGCACGGCGTGGTCGCCTTCGACCACGAAGGCCACCCGCGTGCCCTGGCGCAGCCCGAGTTGCTGGCGTACGGCCTTCGGAACGGTGACCTGGCCCTTGCTCGTCACGGTGGTGGTATTCAAGGCATCGCTCCCCCAAAGTATTACCAGGTAAGGAGTCTAGCGAATCGCCCGGGCGGCGGACGGGCAAGGGTCAGGCCTTTCCTCTTGCCGGCCCTGCGCAACGAATTCCCCGGCGCCGGCCATCACCTCAGGTCGCGCGGCGACCGGCGCGTGTCCATCTACGCCGACGACCACGACCGGGCTGCGCAGCGGGGTGACGCTGCAAGACTGCTTGCGTGAGTACGAGCCGCGCGGCGAAGTCCTGCGCGTGGCCTACAGGCGGTGCGGCATCACCATGACCCCGATGGCTGCCGAACTGGGCCTGTCGGTATCGCGCATCTGCCGCTTGATCGCTGCGGCTGGACGGAGCCTTGCACCCGCGGAGCGGCGCTGAGGTAACTGGCCAAGGGCTTTCGAGTTAGGCTTTGGCGAAGTGGCAAAAGACAAGACCTGACCCCGAAGCGCCGATGCGATCGTTGCCCCGGTGATCGTGCTCATTGCTTGTCTCGCTTCAAAAAGATGGATGACTCAAGACCCTTACGCGCCCCAGGGTCGGGGCAGCTGAACGATGAGTCGTGCCAAGGCCCTGGCAGGTCTCCGCCTCTGCGGTGATATGAAACGGATTCACCCATGACCTTCGCGTCACTGCTTCGAACTAGCGTTGCATGACGTCGGCTAAGGCTGGGATTCCCAGCCTTCAACTGAAGCTCGTCAATCTTCAAGTAGTACTCGTCTGTCATTCTTCGAGACTCAAACGGCAGAATGGGAATGCGAAAAAGTGGCCGTCCATGCGGATCAAAGCGATCAGCTGGTAACTCGACCGTTTCATAGACACGTACTCCCCCATCAGTCGCGCATCGACTGCGTACCTCGCGATCAAGGAGCCATTTCTCACCTTCCGCAAACCAGAGCAAGCCGGCCAGGATCGCCGCACAAGTCACGCCGAGCAACCCTTTGGCAACGGGCGAGGAGATGCGACGCCATAGCAGGGCCGTCGCACCCATCACAAGTCCAGGTATCGCGATCCAATAGAGCAAGAACAGCAGAAGGCTCATGCGGCAACGCGTCAAGCGAGCGAAGTGTCAGGTCTTGCCTTTTGCCCATCGGCGAACACAGGACTGTCGGATGGCAAAAGGCAAGCCCCGACCCCTTCCTGATACATCGCCCGCTTTTAGTCGCCCACAACCGGGACGACAAGGCACAAAGCCGCAGATCAGCGCGCCGCAGCGCAGCCTAGACCGCCGTGCCGTCGACGAACACCTTCAGCTCCCCCGGTGCGATGGGCTGCCAGGCCTCGCCGGTGGTCAGCGGCTGGGTGGCCACCACGGCCACGCGGTCGCTGGGCTGCGTCAACGCGGCGAAATCCACGCTCAGATCCTCGTCGGCCAGCGTGGCGGGGCGGAAAGGGTGCTGGCGCTGCAGCCAGTACAACTGCGTGGCGCCGTGCGCCCACAGCGCCTGGCCGTTGCTCAGCAGCATGTTGAAGCTGCCGTGTGCGCGCAGCACCGGCAGCAGCTCGCGCAGCGTGGTGCTCAGCTCGGCCACGCTGGGCACACTGGCATGGGCCTTGGCCAGCTCCTGCATCAGCCAGCAGAAGGCGCGCTCGCTGTCGGTCGAGCCCACCGGGCGGAAGGCGCCGTGCAGCCGGGGGTGGAAGTCCTTCAGGTCGCCGTTGTGCGCAAACACCCAGTAGCGGCCCCACAGCTCGCGCACGAAGGGGTGGCAGTTCTCCAGCGCCACGTGGCCCTGCGTGGCCTTGCGGATGTGGGCGATGACGTTGCCGCTCTTGATGGGGTAGCGGCGCACCATGTCGGCCACCGGCGAATTCAGCGCGCTCTGCGGGTCGATGAACAGGCGCAGGCCCTTGTCCTCGAAGAAGGCGATGCCGAAGCCGTCCTTGTGCTCGTCGGCGCGCGTGGCCAGGCCGGTGAACGAGAACATCACGTCCGTCGGCGTGTTGGCGTTCATGCCGAGCAACTGGCACATGGCAGGGGCGGCTGGGCGGTGGTGGCTGGTGGCGGCGCCGCGCATGTCGCGGGCGGCCGCATCGTATAGTGTGGCACCCCGCTCGGCGCGGTACCGCCCCGCGTCGCCACCGCCCCCTTCACAGAGAGCATCCCATGTCCCTGCTCCGAGCCCTCGGGCGCAGCCTGGCGCTGGCGGCCACGCTGGCCGGTCTGTGCGCTGCCCCGGCGCTGGCCCAGACCGCGCAGCGCCCCAACATCCTGGTGATCATGCCCGACGACGTGGGCTACTCCAACGTGGGCCTCTACAGCCACGGCATGATGGTGCCCACGCCGCACATCGACCGCATCGGCCGCGAAGGCCTGCTGTTCACCGACCACTACGCGCACCCCAGCTGCACCCCGGGCCGGGCGGCCTTCATCACCGGGCAGCTGCCGATCCGCACAGGGCTGCACACGGTGGGGCTGCCGGGGTCGCCGGTGGGCCTGGACCAACGCGAGCCGACGCTGGCCAAGCTGCTGAAGGAGCTGGGCTACCGCACCGGCCAGTTCGGCAAGAACCACCTGGGCGACCGCAACGAGCACCTGCCCACGGTGAACGGCTTCGATGAGTTCTACGGCAACCTGTACCACCTGAACACCGAAGAGGAGCCGCAGCTGCGCATGTGGCCGCGCGATGCCGGCTTCGACGCGCGCTACCGCCCGCGCGGCGTGCTGGACACGGTGGCCACCGACGTGGACGACCCGACGGTGGACGCGCGCTTCGGCAAGGTGGGCAAGCAGCGCATCCGCGACACCGGCCCGCTGACCACGCAGCGCATGGAGACGGTGGACGAGGAGTTCCTGGACCGCACGCAGCGCTTCATCCGCCAGTCCACGCAGGCGAAGCAGCCCTTCTTCGCCTGGTTCGCGCCGTCGCGCATGCACATCTACACGCACCTGAAGCCGGCGTCACGCCACCTGGCCAGCGACATCTCCAGCGAGTTCGACATCTACGGCAGCGGCATGATGGAACACGACGGCCACGTGGGCCAGCTGCTGCAGCTGCTGGACGAGCTGAAGATCGCCGACAACACCATCGTCGTCTACACCACCGACAACGGCGCGATGGTGTCGTGGTGGCCCGACGCCGGCGCCACGCCCTTCCGCGGCGAGAAGGCCACCACCTGGGAAGGCGGCGTGCGCGTGCCGCTGCTGGTGCGCTGGCCGGCCCGGATTCCCGCCGGCAAGGTGTCCAACGGCATCCAGACCCACGAGGACCTGTTCACCACGCTGGCCACCGCAGCCGGCTATGCCGACGTGGCGACCCGGCTGAAGGCGCGCGACAAGGTCTGCATCGACGGCATCGACAACCTGGCGCACTGGACCACGGCAACGCCGTCGGCACGCAAGGTGGTCTACTACTACGAGAGCGACCAGTTCACCGCGCTGCGCATCGGCCCGTGGAAGAACCACACGATGACGCGCGAGGGCTTCTTCGACCACTTCAAGCCCAGCTCGCTGGTCTTCAACCTGCGCATGGACCCGTACGAACGCCACGGCGGGCAGAAGAGCAACGACCTGGCGATGAAGATGGGCGTGGCGCTGGGCGGGCAGATCCAAGACGCGGTGGAGGCGCACATGGCCACCTTCAAGGAATGCAAGCCGCGCCAGACCGGCGGCACGCTGCGCATGGGCGGCGGCTGACACGCAAGCCAGTCGCCCTCAACCGATCAAAGGAGCACCGCGCATGGACCGACGTTCGCTGTTGAAGGGCATGGCGCTGAGCGCGCCGGTGGTCGTGGCCCAGGCCGATGCGGCGGCGGCCGCGCCCGCGCCGGGCGGCGTCGCGCCCATGGCGGGCTCGGTGCCGGTCCCGGCGGTGGACCCGGCGTACTTCGTGCCGGGCCGCTTCCAGGGCAAGACCCTGGTCATCACCGGCTTCGCGCGCGGCATGGGCCAGGCGGCGGCGATCCGCGCGGCGCGTGAGGGCGCCAACGTCGTCGGCATCGACTGGCTGCCGGACGAGGCGGCGAAGACCGCCGACACCATCCGTGGCGAAGGCGGCCGTATCGCGCACCTGGTGGGCAACGTCGGCAAGACGGCCGACTGCGACCGCCTGGTCGCACTGGCCGTGGAGCGCTTCGGCGGCGTGGACCTGGCGATCAACAACGCCGGCGTGATGGATGGCGTGTACTCGGGTGAACCGGTCGACTACGCGCGGCAGAAGGCGTTGGTGTTCGCGCCGATCGACCGGGCCACCGACGAATACTGGGACAACGTGTTCGCCACCAACACGGCCGGCGTGTTCAAGTCGATGCGCGCCGAGCTGCGGCAGATGGTGGCGCAGCGCCGCGGCGGCGCCATCGTCAACGTGGCCTCGATCGCCGGCCTCACCGGCCTGGCCGGCAACCCCGCCTACGTGGCCAGCAAGCATGCGGTCAACGGCCTGACGGCCAATGCCGCGATCGACTACGCGCCGCACGGCATCCGCGTCAACTCGGTCAACATGGCGGCCACCGACACGCCGATGGTGGCGCGCGCCGGCCAGCTGGTGGCCGCCGCCAACCGCGAAAACAGCGGCGACAGCATGGGCCGCATCAAGACGCAGTCGGTCCTGGCCTATGCCGACCCGAAGCACCGGCCGGCCACGGTGTGGGAGCAGGTGGCGGTGATGCTGTTCCTGCTGTCGCCCGAGGCGTCCAACCTGACCGGCGCCTTCTACGCCACCGACGGCGGCTGGACCGCCTACTGAAGCCGCAGCTACCGGATCGGCAGGAACAGCTTGGCGATGCCCTTGGCGCTGACCAGGTTGCCGGGGTTGGCGGTCTCTTCCAGCACGCCGCTCATGCGGCGCAGGATGCGCGCGCTCTTGCGCGCGCGCCAAATCACCAGGTCGGCCAGCCAGGGGTGGGCGTTGACGCGGCTGGCCTTGCGGTACAGCTCGAAGCGCGGCTGCAGCTCGCGGATCGTGGCCTCGTAGGCCTCGCGCACGGCACCGTCCCCCAGCTTCTGCTCGTGGCCCTTGATCAGGGCTGCGGCGGCCAGCATGCCGGTCTGCATGGCCTTGCCGATGCCTTCGCCGCTGAAGTCGTAGGTGCTGCCGATGGCCTCGCCGGTGGCCAGCATGCCGGCGCGGGTGTACAGCGCGCCGTCGAGCGAGCAGCGCAGCGGCGCGCCCTTCAGGTCGCCCTGCAGCGTGCCGGTGCGCATCAGCTCGCGGGCGGGTTCGTAGATCTCGCAGAAGGCGTCGAACACCTGGCGCAGGTTCACGTCCTGCATGTGCAGGCGCTGCGTGCCGGCCAGGCTGAAGCAGTCCGCCAGGCCCACGCCGATGTTGAACATGCCGCCCGGGCACGGAAAGATCCAGCCGTAGCCATGCTTCAGCCGCTTGTGCCAGACGATCTCCAGCGCGCGGATGCGGCCCACCATCGCCGGGTTGTGCACGTAGCCGCGCAGCGCGATGCCGGTGGGCGTGCGGCGCTGGCACAGCTCGCTGGCGATCATCGCCTGCGGCGGCGCGCCGGTGGCCAGCACCACCCACGGCGCGCGCACTTCCTGCACCTGGCCTGCGGACTTGAGCCGCGCGCCGACCACGCGATCGCCTTCCAGCAGCGGCCCATCGAAGCGCCACGGCGTGTGCAGCGCGGCGCCGGCGCGCTGCGCGGCGCGCACCAGGATGTGGTCCAGCACCTTGCGCGGCAGCACCGCCACCGAGCCGGGAACGTCCACCCGGCCGCCGCGCGGGCCGATGCAAGCCACGTGCTGCGCCGGCTGGGCCGCGGCCATCACCTCGTCGTACACGCCCAGGCGGCGCAGCGCGGCATGGGCGTCGGGGATCAGGCCGTCGCCACAGGTCTTGTCGCGCGGGAAATCGTGCTGGTCCACCAGCACGGTGCGCAGCCCGCCGCGCGCCAGCATCTGCGCGCAGGCGCTGCCGGCAGGGCCGGCGCCCACGACCAGCACGTCGCAGGCGGAGGGCAAGGGGGCATCACTCATCGCGTAGATTGTAGGCAGCCGCCCCGGCACCCCACTCCGACGGAGACTCCCATGCCCAAAGCCGATTCCCGCATGCTGACGCCCTTGTGCGAAGACCTGGCACTGGCGCTGCGCGCCGCCGCGCACCATGGCCTGAGCGAAGGCGTGTGCAACCACTTCAGCGTGGCGCTGCCCGACGGCAGCCGCCGCTTCCTGATCAACCCGCGCGGCCTGCACTGGAGCGAGGTGGGCCCCAAGGACATCGTGCTGGTGGACGAGAACGGCGCCGTTCTGCAGGGCCGGCACCGCGTGGAGCCCACGGCCATGTTCATCCATGCCGCGGCGCACCGCATCACCGGCCATGCGGTGGTGCTGCACACCCACATGCCCTTTGCCACCGCGCTGACGATGACGGTGGACCGCGCGCTGGACACCCGTGCCAGCCAGGGCGCGATGCGCTTCCACGGCCGCATCGGCATCGACGCCGGCTACAACGGCCTGGCGCTGGACTGGGCCGAAGGCGAGCGCATCGCCCATGCCATGCAGGGCAAGGACGTGGGCTTCCTGGGCAACCACGGCGTCATCGTCTGCGGCGCCACGGTGGCGCATGCCTACGACGACCTGTACTACCTGGAGCGGGTGTGCATGCACCAGGTGCTGGCCATGAGCACCGGCCGCCCGCTGGCCCGCGTGGACGAGAAGCTGTCGGCCCATGTGGCCCGGCAGATCCAGGGCGAACGCGAGCAGTCCGACCTGTTCTTCGAGGCGCTGCGGCGCATGCTGCCGGCGCCGCGCTGAGGCACCGCCAGGCCGCTTCAGGCCTGGCCGTCGCGGATGCGTACGCGCTGCTCGTCGATCACCCACAGGCGGCCCTGCACCGGCTCCGTGGCGGCCAGGCGCACGCCGGCCAGCACCAAGGCTTCGATGGCGCGGAAGGTCTGCTTGGGTGGCCGCAGCACCCAGATGCCGGGGTACGCACCGGGTGGATAGGCGCGGATGTCCACAAAGTCCATGTCCAGCGTCACGAGGATCCGGCCTTCGGCAAGGCAGGCTTGCAACACGGCTTCGTCGCGGGCGCCTGACAGCCCTTCTTGCGACACGGTGTGGGCGTCCAGGCCCTGCGCGGTCAAGGCTTCGCGGACCCGCTCGGGCAGGTTCTCGTCCAGCTTGAACTTCACTCGGGGCTCAGGCTGGGGTGGGAACGATGCGTTCGCGGGCCAACTCGGCCGCGTAGCCCAGGGCGGCCTGAATTTGCTCGGTCCGCAACGCCGGGTACTGCCGCAGTAGATCTGCCGGTTGCGCGCCATCGGCCAGGTTGTCCAGCACCACGGTCACCGGAATACGCGTGCCGGTGAAGCAGGCCACGCCGTGCAAGATCCCGGGGTCCGTGCTGATGTGCTGCTTCCAGTCCATGTCGACCTCACCGGCCAATCGGAAGCGCCTATGGTATCGGGGCCGCCGCATCGGCGCACAGGCCCGCCTGGGGTTTTCCCGGGGATTCTTGGGCGCCACGCCCTGCGGTACGAAGATGCGCGCGTGTCGAACTCCTTGCGCATGACGCCATGCCTTCCCGCCCCAAGACCTGGCAACAGAAGATGCAGGCCAAGCCGCCGCACACGGTGGTGCTGGACAAGGACTTTGCCGGCGTGCCGGCCGGCGCGCGGCTGCTGATCAGCTGCCCGCTGGAAGTGGAGCACTACCTGCGCACGCAGGTGCCGCCCGGCGAGACGCGCGCCATCCAGCAGATGCGGCGCGAGCTGGCCCGGCTGCACGGCGCCGATGCGGCCTGCCCGGTGTCCACCGCCATCTTCCTGCGCACCGTGGCCGAAGCCGCGTGGGACCGGATCGAGGCCGGCACCCCGGCCGCCCAAGTGGCGCCCTTCTGGCGCGTGGTGGAGCCCGGCACGCCGCTGGCGAAGAAGCTGCGCGCCGGCAGCGACTGGATCGCACAGCAGCGTGCGGCCGAGCAGCAGGCACGGGCCCGCGACGCCTGCCAGTAGCCTACCGACAGCTGCTGCGCCGTGCAGTCAGGCCACTGCCGCCAGGGGTACAGCGAGGCCTGGTCCAGCGGCTCCATCAGCCGGCCTTCAGCCGACCGGCGGTGCGTAGACCACACGGAAGCGCTCGCAGACCACCGGCATGTCGGGGCTGAACACCCGGCCGGCCTGCGCGCATTCGCGGCTGAAGAACGCGGCGTGCGCCGCTTGCCAGAAGGCCAGCGAGCCATCGCCCTCGCCTTCGGTGGCGGCAAAGTCGGCGTCCACCTGGTCGAAGGGCCGCACCTCCACCGCCAGCGTCTCGATCACGCACAGCGGCAGGCCCGCGCCGCTGGTGACGATGCTCAGCTCACCCGGCCGGGGCAGCGGCTTGGCCTCCACCTCGTAGGCCCATAGCGCCCCGGCCGTGGCCCGCTTGGTGCCCTGCATCACCAGCGCGGCCAACTCGTCGGCCATGGCGGGGCTGTCGCCAAAGGCAAAGGCCTCGTAGAAGCGCGCCTCGTCCACGCCGCCCTGCGCCTGGGCGAAGGCGTTCCAGAAAGGGCGCACGGCTTCAGGCACGGGCATGTCATCCACCCCGCGCGGCAGGCGGCCGGCGCGGCGCGCTACAGCTCCTTGGCATAGATGATGAAGCCGGCGTGCGCGGCCACCTGGTCGTAAAGCGCGCGGCCGGCCGTGTTGGTGTGGTGCGTCTGCCAGTACACCCGGCTGCTGCCGGCGGCGCGGGCTGCGTCGTACACCGCCAGGATCAGCTGCCGGCCGATGCCGCGGCCGCGGTGGCTGGGCGCGGTGAACAGGTCCTGCAGGTAGCACACGTCGTGCAGCCGCGTGGTGCTGCGGTGGAACAGGTAGTGCACCAGCGCCACCACGTCGCCGCCCTGCACCGCCACCAGCGCGTGCACCGGCTCGGCCGCGTCAAAGAAGCGCTGCCAGGTGGCGGCGGTGATCGCCTCGGGCAGCGCCGTGTCGCCCTGGCGGCCGTAGAAGGCGTTGTAGCCGTCCCAGAGCGGGCGCCACTGCGCGTAGTCGGCGGGCGCGATGGGGCGGACGGTGCAGGGATAGTTCATGTGTGCAGTGTGCGCCGTGCTAGGCGCATCAGAACAGCCCGCGCACCGCGCCCACCACCCCGGCCAGCAGCAGCACGAAGATGGGCAGGATGCTGGCCAGGAAGCCGGTGCCGCGCGAGGCCGGGTCGCGCAGGTAGGCGGCGCGGTACAGCAGCCGCCCCACCACGTACACCGCGCCCAGCGCCGCCACCCAGGCCGGCGGCCAGTAGCGCGCCGCCAGGTACAGCGCGGGAATGAACAGCACCATCAGCTCCAGCGTGTTCATCTGCACGCGATAGGTGCGCTCGAACATTTCGTGCCCGGTGACCGCCGGCGCCTTGACGCCGTAGCGCCCGCGCGCGCTGCCCACCTGGAAACTGAAGACCAGCAGTTGCAACAGGGCAGCCAGCGCGACGAGATCGACCCAGTTCATTACGGCGGAAATGGTGGGTGGGGACGAGCATTCTGCGCCCGCCACCCGCCCACCCGGCCATGACGCGCCAGGTCATTGCCGCAGCCGCGGCCGGCCCGCAGACTGCCGGCCATCGACAACGCCGGAGAACACGAATGAACAAGGCGCTTCTGGGCGTGGTGCTGCTGGCCTTTGGCGGGCTGACCGTGGCCGCGGTGCTGCAGCACGGCTACGTGGGCATCTTCCAATACCAGCTGCAAAGCCTGGCCGGGCTGCAGGTGCTGGCCGACCTGGGCATTGCGCTGGGGCTGGTGCTGGTGTGGCTGTGGCGCGATGCGCGGCTGAGCGGCCGTAACGCGTGGCCGTGGATCGTGCTGACGCTGGCGGCGGGCTCGTTCGGGCCGCTGCTGTATCTGCTCACGGGGAAGAAGTAGGCGAGGCGTTTGCTCGTCACCTCAAATGCACGAAGCCCACTGCATTCCTTGGGCGAGACGTCGGCCCCAATAGTCCCTGGCTTTGGCCGAGCCCCCACCAACTTGCTGGCACGCCCAAGCGCCTAGCAGCGCGGACTCTGCTTTGCTCTTCTCCGGCGCATCGACAGGCCGGCTAGCAATGGCGCAGCGCATAGCGCCAACAAGACTGAGCTTGGCTCCGGAACGGAGGACACAGCCCAGATGTACTGATCGCTACCGTTTAGCGCGAAAGACCTTGCATTGCCAAACGGTGTCCAGGTATAGGTCGTCGTGGCGTCCCGCAAATCAGACGTCCAATAGTAGGTCCCAAAAGGGCCGGTCAGCGGCCCAAGGTTCATCGTCCCTTGCCCGTTGGACCCCAACGTCTGGTACAGAGAACCAAACTCGGCGTAACTCGGCAAACGCCAATTGGTTAAGCCTTCAAAGGATGCGCTGGCTACCGCCAGCAACGCGGGGGCATGCTTGGCTGCAGCCGGATCGAACGATTTCGCGTTTGTCCAATAGAGCGCCGTCGACTGATCTAGGAACACAACGGTCGACTCGTCACCGTCGAGATTCACCGGAACCAACGCACCCGAAGCACTGCCGGCGATACAGAAGGCGATGCCGGCAACCATGAGCGCTTTCATCTCTCGCCCTTTCCAATGTCCAATCTGCTCTTGAGTATCCCATGTTTGGGCGTTGTGCCGTAGTTGATCCTAGATCCTGCAGCTACTCGGTCGTGACTACCGGCTAAGCGAGAGCTGGCGCGCCAACGGGGCTGACGTACCCCAAGAGCGCGAGCAAACGCTAGTGCGCTGGGGCGAGCGCGCGGCGGGCACGCTTACGACGGCGGCGGGCTCGTTCGGGCCGCTGGTGTATCTGCTGATGGGGAAGAAGTAGCCCCCTTGCATCGAGGCCGCCGCCGGCGCAACCCTGTGCGGCAGGATGGCGGCGCCCCTTGTCAGCCGCCGTCGCCCTGCTGCGGCGGACCGGGCTGCTTCAGCTGCGCCGGGTCGTAGACGAACCGCTCCTCGGCGATCAGATCGCCTTCCCAGCGCTGGTGGGCCAGTTCTTCGAAGCGCACGGTCTGGCCCTGCTTGTCCAGGATCTCGAAGACCCAGCGGATGACGACGAAGTCGCCCGAGACGAAGACCGGGCGGATGCAGCGCGCCTGCATGCTGGCGATCGACGCCAGCGCGGCTTCTTCATGCTGGATGAGCGCGCGCTTGCCCACCCGCGGCGGGGCTGCGTTCTCCTGCATCGAGGCGTGGTCCGCATAGAAGCGCACCATGGCTTCCACGGTCTTGCCGCTCTCGACCAGGTGGACGAAGGACTCAACGGTTTGCAGGGAGGGCATGGTTGACGATCACGGCATTTCAGGCGCCCATCAGGCTACCCCCGGATGCCTGAGCTCGGTGACCGTGACCTGGAAGCGCTCGTTGCCGGGCATCCGGCCGCTGTCCTGGCCGGTGACCTGGAAGCCGGCCCGGCGGTAGGCTGCCAGCGCCACGTCATTGCCCAGCAAGACCTGCGCGGTCATCGCCGACCGGGTGGCTTCGAGCGCCGCGCGGATGAGGGCGGTACCGACCCCGAGGCGGTACGCGCCCGGATCGACATACAGCCATGCCAGTTCGTCGGCGCTGAAGGCCACGAAGCCGAGCACCTGGCCGTCCAGTTCGGCGACCCGAATCTCGTAATCGTGGAACCCTTCGTTGTCGGCCGTCTGCGCCAGCGTCAGGTACGCGTCCGACAAGCCGGCAGCCGCCAGCTCGTCACGCCGTGCGGCGTCGTGGATCGCGCACACGCGGTGCCAGTCACCGGGTGCGTAGGGGCGGATGTTCACTTCGCCGCCTTGCAGGGTTCCGTGTCGCCTCAGGCGCCCGTCTTGCCGGTGGACGGCGGGCCCAGCTGAAGCTCCATGAACACGAGGGAGCCTTCCATGGCCTTGGGTGGCTGGTAGTACGGGGCCACCTTGCGAAACCCCAGCGTCTCGTAGAGGCCAATGGCCTCCACTTGCAGGATGCCCGTGTCGAGGCGCATGGCGCGAAAGCCCGCGGCCCGGCCGCGCTGCACGATGGCCTCGGCCAGCGCCCGGCCCACGCCCTGGCCTTGGAACTGCGGGTCGACGAACATCCTCTTCATCTCGCAACACCCGTCGTCGATCGGGCGCATGGCCACGCAGCCGGCCGCCTTGCCATCCACCGTGGCCAGGAGAAGGGCGCCGGCGGGTGGCTGGTAGTTTCCGGGCAAGGCCTGCAACTCGCGCTCATACGCACGCGGGTCGAAGTAGGCGTCGATCAGGTCGAGATAAGCCGCATGCCTGACGCGGTGCCATCCGACGAACGCGCGCATCAGCGACCGGACGTCTTCAAGCTGGGCGGGGGCTGTGGCTTCGATGACTTGAAGCATGTGCAGGGTCTGCGATGAGGGGTCGGCGCGAGCCGGGGATGGGGCCCGGCTCGACGGTGCCTGTGCGGCCCTGCCCTGCTCAATGCAGGGCCAGGTAGGCCGCCAGGAGCCAGAAGCCCAGGCCGAAGGCCAGCCAGTAGAGCCAATCGGACGCTACCGCATTGTCGAGCACCGATGTGGCGGGATGGTCAGGGTCGTAGTACACACGGACGGCGCTGCCTTGGGGGTAGGGCTGGACCACCTGCTCCATGGACTTGCGGCCCACCGCGTAGCCGGAGAACGACGCGCGAAAGCCGATGAAGCTTCTGCCCGCCACCTCGTACCGATAGCGCAACACGGGCTTGGTCATTTCCAGGTGTCTGTCGTCCACACGCGATTCGGTCACCTGCCCGACGACGCTGGGCCAATGCGCACATTGCCTGGCGCGGGATCTGAGCCAAAGCGAAAGCGTCACCAACGCGGCACCGGCCAGGATGGAGGTGGCGACGAAAACCATGGGTGCGAGTCAGTCCGGCCGCAGCCAAACCCGGTACCCCTCAAGGGCGCGATGCCCGCTGAGCGAATGGGGCACTGCCGAGCGGTTCGTATCAGGGGCCTCGGCATCGACCGAAACAAGCCCGCCTGTAGATGCGCAATCTGTTCCTCGTCGGTGGTGTCGTTGCGCACTGCAACTGCGGACTGGAAGCGATCCGGAAATCAAACTGTGACGTGGACTGATTGGGGAGACCCTATAGAAGGGTACGGCCTCACTCGCAGGCTACGCCGCTTGAGCGTGGAGTCGCACACCGAGAGCTCGGGCAACCTTGATCACCGTTGCGAAGCTTGGATTCCCGTCTGCGCTTAACGCGCGGTACAGGCTTTCTCGGCTGAGCCCGGCATCCTTCGCAACCTGCGACATGCCTTTCGCACGAGCGATGTCACCGAGTGCACGGGCGATGCCAGATACGTCGTCCGGCGCTTCCTCCAGCCAGGCGTCAAGGTAGGCGGCCATTTCTTCGGGCGTTCGCAGATGCTCGGCGACGTCATAGCTAGACGTCTTGACCTTCGTCGCCTTCTTTCGAGTTGCCTGAGTCATAGCTTCACTCCTCAAAGTCCTTCGCCAACCGCTGAGCCTTGGCGATGTCCTTGGCCTGGCTGGACTTGTCGCCACCGATGAGAAGCAGCAACAGCTGCTCGCCACGCTGCGTGTAGTAGACGCGGTAGCCTGGTCCGAAGTCGATCTTGAGCTCAGACACGCCACCTTGAAGGTTGCGATGGTCGCCGGGGTTACCGTGAATGAGCCGATCCACACGCACCAGGATTCGAGCGCGGCCAGCTTGATCGCAAAGCCGATCCAGCCAGTCTCGGTACGCGTCTGTCTTCTTGACACGCATCCGACAAGTGTAGCCTATGAGCTACGACCGCCCAGACGCTTGTTTTGTGAGGCCGAACGTCGACCCCGCGCACATCAGCGCCTAACGTTCGAGCTAAGCTGCCCGCGGAGGAAGGCGCCGTAAGCCCGGGCTGAGATGATGCACAGTGTGCCTCAGCCCGGGCTTACAGTGCCTGCAGTAGCAGGTCAGCTTGAGCGAGGGGTTAGGCATCACCGGAGGCCCCTTTCCGCGCGAAATGCCGTCCAAGCTGAGTCGTCAGCCATCTCGACGGCGCCTTGCGCAAGCATCTGTGCTCGTAGTTGCGGCTCCAGCCCCTTCGCTCCTGCGATGTTCGCGAATCGAAAGTTCGATGGCCGGTCCATAGCTCGTAACCCTGTAAGGTCCGCGCCCCGCAAGTCCGCCCCGAGAAATTCGCAGTCGATCAATGTAACTGAGTTCAGGCGTCCGTCGCGCAAATCTGCGTGTGCCATTGAAACCTGCAACAAAGACGACCCCTCGAAGTTTGCGCCTCTGACTACAGCGTTTCGAAACGAAGTGCTCACGAGCTGAGACGCTCGGAGGTCGGCTCCAAGCAAGTTCGCTCTGTGAAACGAGGTGTTCTCGAGGAACGCGCCAACAAAGGAAACCACAGAGAAGTCGGCGTTGTCGAGATTCAATCCATCTAGTCGCGCCTGTGAAAAACTGACCTGCCGCTGATACTCGGGGACGCGTTCCCGTAGTTTCGTAAGCCTTTGGCGCTCTAGGCGTACGAACTCCAAGGTTGCTTCGGCCCGTGTTCTTGGGTTCGCTCGGGGTTCAAGCGCGCCCGATACTCCTCGTGTTGTTTCGTAGAGCACAGCGATGATTTCGGTTCGTCGCCGAGCTGTGTCTTGATCGGCTTGCTGGTCGATTTGTATTTGCAGCTTCTGGTTCTGCTCCTTAAACGCTTCGTTTTGCTCAGCAATCAAGCGTGTTTGCCAAACCAAGACGACAAGAGTTGCTGCCGCAACTGCTCCGCCAGCAGCTACAGCGGCTGTTCCCGGTGCCAAAACTCTCCACAGAACGGCATTTCGCGCTGCGCTTCGGCGTGGGTCGTCAACAGGCCACTTCTTTCGGTCGAAGTAGTTTTGGACGACACGTACTACTCGGTGCTCCTGCTCGATTAGCCGAGCTTCCAGTTCGGGGTCGAGCTGCATTCGAGCACCGATTAGGTTGATTGTGATGCCTAACGTTCGAGTTAACCCTGACCACGGAGGCAGGACGACTTGCCCGTGCGGCGCATCATGGGTCAGAGGCGCCGCGCGGGCAAGGCGGCCTGCCGTAGCCGGTCAGGGTTGAACGAGGGGTTAGGCATCGCCCTCATGCCACTGAACCTTTGTTGGGTTCCAGTCTGGATTCCCAGCGCGCAGGTAGTCCGCGACTGCACGCACAGCAGACCTCGCGTCTTCGAGAACAAGGTCCTCGGGGGCGATGGGAGCGCTATCCATCAGACGTCCCATGTAGGTGCGCTTCCCGGTGCCGATCGTGTGGTGCGTGTACGGATTGCGCATCTTCCGGAGAGCGTGAAGATTGTCTGCGAGCTGCTGCGTGATCTGGTTGTCTTTGTGTGCTTGATCGATCAAGGCGGCGAAGCCCTTGGCAACAGTCTCGTCGCGACCTGCAAGCGTGTACATGCCGCCCAAGCTCTGCTCCACAAACGCTTGTGCGAGCACGACGGTTGCCATGTAGTTGCCGTACGCGTATGAGCGCTTCAGTTCATCGAGCGCGAACATCGCAGGAATGCCACCAACAAGAAGCATGTCAGCAGGAGGGCCAAACTCTGCCCAAAGGAACTGGTAGCGCTCTGCTCGGTAGCTCACGGTTTCGCGCTCGCCTTCGCCAACTTCGCGGATGAAGTACTCAAGCGGAGGTGTTGGCCAGATGAACCGCGACATGGTGATTGCGATGCCTAACGTTCGAGCTAAGCTGCCCGCGGAGGAAGGTGTTGTAAGGCCGGGCTGAGAAGATGTACAGGGTACCTCAGCCCGGCCTTACAACGCCTGCCCTAGCGGGTCGGCTTGAGCGAGGGGTTAGGCCGCACTCGCTCAGACCTTCGTTGCGCCGTCGAGCTTCCGGTGCACATAAGACAGTATTCCGAAGACGTCAACTGCGTCCTGCTCAGGCATCGCCCACACAATCTTTGGAGCGTGCGCTGCAGGGTTACGGATGGCCCCGAACACGCCGACGAGCAAGTTCGCGACGCCCTTCTGTTCACTCACTTCCGTCTCGGTCTTGAGGGAGTTGATGGCGATGATCGGGTTCTTTGTCGAAAGAACGGTGTTGACGAGATCCGCGCCGTCAGCTCCGAGTCCGGAAAGCTGTCGCAGGCGCTCCGCGACTCCCTTAACGGCTTCGAGAACTGCGTGAAAGTAGTTCTCTTGAAGCAACTCTGCGCGGCAGTAGTTGAGCACTTCGGGGTGAGTTCCTCTTTGCTGCAATGTTGAGTGAAGCCGCTTTGCGCGCGCTCGCGCTCCGTCCACGGTCGACTCTCGTGTTGTGTGAACAGTTTGGCCCTTGTCGTTGACGCCGTACCCCGCGAAGGCGAGTGCAACATTCAATCCGTCCTGTCGCCATGCGAAGAGATGCGGAACTGACGTGTACTTGGCTGGGGACATTGCCCGATTGATGAACTGAACGACGTGGTTCCCGACCTGGTGCTTGTTCTGTGCTTCCGCAAGTGCATTGAACAGCCGTTTCCACTTTGTCATCGATGGCGTGGGGTCGTTGACGCCAATTTCCTTGAGTACGTACTCGATTTCGGTGCCAGAAAGACCGTTTGCTGTGTCTCCAAGTACTCGGCACACAGCCTCCAAATGTGACGATTCGAAGCAGGGTAGGTGCGCCATGGTGTGTGTTTGTGCGGCCTAACCTGAATGTAGGGCGACACGCGCCACTAACCGGATAGTGGCGCAGGCCATGCGCCCATAACCGAATAGTGGCGCACGAGCGGGTCGATGCATGGCCTGAAGCCTATCCCACTTCCGAGCCTCCGCACACTCCCGTGCGCCGCGAAGACCCCGCGCTACTCGAACGCCACCCGGCACTTCACCCCGGCCGGAATCTCGCCCTTCGGGTTCGGCAAATCCAGCCGCACGCCGAAGGTGCCGCTGGCCGAATCCACCACCTTGTCGACGATGCTCACGCTGGCCTGGTAGCGGCCGGTCAGCGGCGGCTCGGCGTCCACGGTGGCGCGGGCGCCCTGCTTCACCTTGCCGTACATCGACACCGGCAGGATCACCTCCACCCGCAGCGGGTGGGTCTGCGCCATGCGCAGGATGGCGCGCGCGGTCTCGCCGGTCTGCGCGATCTCGCCGGGGTGCTGCAGCCGGTCGGTCACCACGCCGTTGAAGGGGCTGCGGATGCGCCGCTGCTCCAGCAGCTCGGTGATGCGCTGTTGCTCGATGCTGGCCAGCCGCCGGTTGTCCTTGGCTTCCACCAGGTTGGCCTCGGCCACCTGCATCTCGGCCAGCGCGTCGTCGCGGTCCTGCACGGCGATGAACTTGTCCTTCACCAGCTGCTCGCGGCGCTGGTACTTCTCGCGCGCGGCCACCAGCCGGCTTTCGGCGCTGCGCACCTGGCCTTCCATCACCGCCCGGTAGCGGGCCGAATCCAGCGCCGCACGCTCGGCGCCGCTGTCCAGCTGCACCAGCAGCTGGCCCTTCTTCACCTCGTCACCGCGCTCCACCAGGATGCTGTCGATGCGCGCTTCCACCGGGCTGCGCAGCTCGATGCGCTGCGTGGGCTCGATCAGGCACGCAAAGCCGCGGCCGGGCAGCGCCGATGCGGCCGGCGGGCGCGGCACGTCCACCGGCGCGGCGGGGGCCGCGGTGGCTGGTGCCGCGGTGGCCGTAGGCGCAGCGGGCCGCGGGGCGGCCGGGCTGCCCGTGGTCTGAGCGGTGGCGGCCAGCGTCAGCGTGGCCAGGCCAAGGGTCAGCGCATGGGGCAAGGCAAAGGCATTCATAGCGGGTCACCGGAAAAGGACATCATCTGGTCGAGGTTGCGGTCCTGGCGCAGCGTGTCGCGCCGGGTGCGGGCATGCATGGCTTCGGCGCGGGCCTGCGCGGCGCGGCGGCAGCGTGCCACCCAGCCCTGCACGGCCTGCGGGTCGCTGCCGAAGGCCTTGCGCAGCAGCGTCAGTTCGGCGCCGCCGTGCTGGCGGAACAGTTCGTCGTCCAGCGCCACGATGGCCTGGCAGGCGCCGGGGTCGCCCTGGCGGGCGCAGCGGCCGATCAGCTGGCGGTCGATGCGCGGCGACTCGTGGTATTCGGTCAGGATGACGAACAGCCCGCCCAGTTCGGCCACGCCGTCGCCCAGGCCGATGTCGGTGCCGCGGCCGGCCATGTTGGTGGCCACGGTGATGGCGCCGCGCTGGCCGGCGCCGGCCACGATGTCGGCCTCGCTGGCGTCCTGCCGGGCGTTCAGCACCTGGTGCGGCAGGCCACGCGCCGTCAGCACCTGGCTCAGTTTTTCAGACGCCACCACCGAGCGCGTGCCCACCAGCACCGGCTGGCCGCGCGCATGCAGCTGGGCCACCTTGTCGGCCACGGCCTGCCACTTCTGCGCCTGGTCGGCCAGCACGCGGTCGGGCTCGCGCTGGCGGCGGCTGGGCCGGTGGGTGGGGATGGGCACGGTGCGCAGCCGGTACACGGCGTCCAGCTCCTGCGCCATTTCGCGCGCGGTGCCGGTCATGCCGGCCAGCCGCAGGTAGCGGCTGAAATAGCGCTGGTAGGTGATGCGCGCCAGCGTCTGCGTGTGCTCGGAAAGCTCCACGCCCTCCTTCGTCTCGATCATCTGGTGCAGGCCCTGCTCCCAGGTGCGGCCGGGCAGCACGCGGCCGGTGTACTCGTCGATGATCTGCACCTTGTCGTCGGCGTCCACCAGGTATTGCTGGTCACGGTGGAACAGGTGCAGCGCGCGCAGCGCCTGCACCATGGTGTGCTCGCGGCCGTAGGCCGATCGCCACGGGTCGCCGTGGCCGGCGCTCAGCGTGCGGATGCGGGTGCGGCCCTCCTCGGTCAGCCGCAGCTCGCGGCGCGCGGCGTCCAGCAGATAGTCGCGCGGCGTCTCGAAGGTGGCGGCCCATTGCAGTGCCTGGCCGAAGGTGTGCGCGTGCTGCATGGCGCCGGCCTTCTCGGCCAGGATCAGCGGGGTGCGCGCCTCGTCGATCAGGATGCTGTCGCATTCGTCCACGATGGCCAGGTGCAGGCCGCGCAGCAGCAGCGGCTGGCCGCCGGCGCCGTCGAACAGCGCGCGCACGCGCAGCTGTGCGGCGGTGGCCTTGCCGCCGCTGGCGACACGGTCGCGCAGGTAGTCGAAGACCAGGTCCTTGTTGGTGCAGTAGGTGATCTCGCAGCCATAGGCGGCGCGCTTGGCCTCGGGCGTCATGTCCTGCACCACCACGCCCACGCGCAGGCCGCACAGCGCGAACAGCGGGCCCATCTTTTCGGCATCGCGGTGGGCCAGGTAGTCGTTGACGGTGACCACGTGCACCGGCACGCCGGCCACGCCAGCCAGGCAGGCGGCCACGCCGGCGGTCAGCGTCTTGCCCTCGCCGGTGGCCATCTCGGCCAGCTGGCCGCGCAGCAGCGTGGCCGCGCCGGTGAGCTGCGTGCCATAGGGCTGCATGCCCAGCGCGCGGCGCGCGGCCTCGGCCACCAGCAGCAGCGCCTCGTGCAGCGCGCGGGTGGGCAGCTTCTGCACGGCGCGCGGCGCCACGGCGCGCAGCGCGGCCAGCAGCGCCGCATCGTCCAGCGCGCGCAGGCGCGGCGCTTCCTGCTGCAGCAGGCGGTCCAGCCGCTTCACCTCGCGCGCGGCCGGCAGGCTGGCCCAGCGCCGCAGGCGCGCCACCACGCCGATGGCGAACTGGTCGGGCGCGTTGATGGCCTTGTCCTCGCGCTCGGCATAGGCGCTGCGCGCCAGGCGGCCACGGATGGCCAGGGTCTGCGTCGTCATACCTGGAACTGCGACAGGAAAGCCCGGCGCACGCTGCGCCACAGCCGCCAGCCCACCGGCTCGGCGCCGTGCTCGAAGCGCACGTAGACGCGGCTGCCCAGGTAGTCGTGCGGCACCTCGCGCGGCAGCTCCAGCTCGAACTCGAACACCGACTGCAGCGTGGCCAGGCCCTTGGCGTCGCGCGGGTCCACCACCGCCTCGCCGCCGCCCACGGTGCCCAGCGCGGCGCTGGGCAGCTCGCGCGACGCCGCCGGCACGGCGCGCTTGACCTGCGCGGTCCACGGCCCGCTCAGGCCCTGCGCCAGCCGCACCTGGGCGGCCTGGGTGTCCTGGCGCACCAGGTCCACGTCGGACTGCGGCACCACCAGACGCACCAGCGGCGCGTCGGCGCTGCGCACGTAGCCCACCACCTCGCCCTTCTTCAGCCAGCGGCCGGGCAGGTCGCTGGGCCGGTCGATCAGCAGCGTGCCGTCGACGCCGCTGCGCAGCGTCAGGCCCTCGGCCTGCGACTGCAGGCGCTGCAGCGCGGCCTGCTCGCGCGCCAGGTCCTGCTCCAGCTGCTGGGCGCGCGCGGGCGAGGTGGCCCAGGCGGCGGCATGCTGCACCTGGATCTCGTCCAGCCGCGCCTGCTGCGAGGCGATGCGCGAGGCCAGGCCCGGCTCCACGCTTTCCAGCACCGGCTGGCCGGCGCTGAGCGTGGCGCCCGGCTCGGCCAGCAGCGCGCGGGCAAAGCCGTCGGTCTGGGCGCGCAGGATGGCGCGCTCGGGCAGCCACAGCACGCCGTCCACGCTGGTGTGGTGCGGCAGCGGCAGCGCAAACAGCAACAGCGCCAGCAGCACCGCGCCGCCGCCCATCACCGCGCGGATGCGCGGGCCGCGGTCGGCAAACTGCGCGCCGGTGGCCAGCGCGCGCAGGCCCTTGAAGATCGGCCAGAACACGCCGGTGGCCAGGCTCCACAGGCCGATCAGCACGCCGATGACGAAGAACTGCTGCGCGACGAACAGCGCGATGCCGAAGGCCACCACCAGCCGGTACACGTAGGACAGCGGCGCATAGCCGATGAACCAGCGCCGCTCGCCGGGGGTGGCCAGCGGCGGCTTGGCGCCCTTGACGCCGAACACATAGGCCTCGGCCAGGTACTGCCAGTACTTGTTGGCGCGCGTGCCCAGGTTCGGAATCTCGATCAGGTCGGCCAGGATGTAGTAGCCGTCGTAGCGCAGCAGCGGGTTGGCGTTGAAGAACAGCGTGGTCACGCTGCCCAGCACGGCCACGTTCCAGGCGATGGCGCGGGCCACGCCGGGCTCCAGCAGCAGCCACAGGTAGAAGGCGATGGCGGCCACCGCCATCTCGCCCAGCATGCCGGCCGCGCCCACCAGCGCGCGCTGCCACTTGGAGACGAAGGCCGAGGCGTGCGACACATCCACGTAGGGCACCGGGAACAGCGCCAGCAGCATGACGCCTGCCTCGTGCACCTCGCCGCCGCGCAGTTTGCAGGCCAGGCCGTGGGCCAGTTCGTGCACCACCTTCACCAGCGGGAACAGCACCGCCAACATCAGCAGGTTCTCGCCGGCCAGCATGCGCTCGTTCAGGTTGCCGGTGAGCTCTTTCCAGTGGGCCGGGGCGATCAGCAGCGCCGGCAGTACCAGCGCCAGCCACAGCAGCACGCCGGGCCAGCCGAGCAGCGGCCGGAAGCGGCGCACCATCCACGTGAGCAGCCGATCGGGGTCGAGCAGCGGGAAGCGCAGCGCGATGGGGTTGCCCACCCGCGACATCCACTTCTTGCGCTGCTGCTTGCCGCGGCGTTCGAACAGCTCGGCCACGTCGGGGGTGACGTCCATCATCACCAGGTCGGCGGCATGCAGCTGGCCCAGCAGGCGGATGATGTCGTCCTGCGTGGGCGTGTCGTCGTTCAGCTCGGCGCTCAGCCGCGCCCACAGCGCGTCCATGTCGTGCCGGCCGTCCATCAGGTGGATGACGCGGTAGCTGGCGAAGTTGAAGCGCTGGTGCTTGCCGCCCAGGCGGTCCTCGATCACGTACCAGGCTTCGCCGCGGTATTCGTGGCGGTGGATCTGCACATGGCCGCGCAGCCGCGGCTTCAGGTGGCGCAGCCGGTACCAGTTGCTGGATACGAGCGACTTGGCCATGGCCGGCTCAGGGCATCCACTTCCACCAGCTGAGGCGCAGCCAGTCGATCATCGGCCGCGTCCAGATCCACAGCAGGCTGGCGCGGCCGGCGTCGACCTTGGCCACGCCTTCCATGTTGGGCGTCAGCTTGGGCGCGGCGTCGCCCAGCTCGGCCTCGACGCGGAAGTAGTTGCGGCCGTCCTCGGCCACGGCGATGGGCGTGAGCTTCTTCACCACGAAGGGCCAATGGCTGCCCGGCTGGCTGGACAGCACCAGCTCGCCGGCGGCACCGGCCTGCACGTAGGCGATGTCGCGCTCGTCCACCTTCAGGATCACGCGCCAGGCGTCCAGCGGCGCCAGCTCGAACAGCACCTTGCCGGTTTCCAGCGGCGAGCCCAGCTGCTGCGACAGGTCGCCCTTGACCACCACCGCGTCGAAGGGCGCGGTGACGTTGACGCGCTCCAGCTTGCCCAGCACCAGGTCGAGCTGGGCGCGCGCCTGGTTGGCCTGCGCGGCGGCCAGGCTCTGGTCGACGCGGTTGCCCTTGGCCATGCCCTCGCGCTCTTTCTGCAGCGCCACTTCCAGCTCGGACTGCCAGCGCACCCGTTCCAGCTGCAGGTCGCGGTCGTCCAGCACGGCCAGCACCTGGCCGGCCTTGACGCGGTCGCCGGCGCGGGCCGGAGCTTCGCGCAGGTAGCCCTCGAAGGGCGCCACCGCGGCGCGCTGCACCGCGCCTTCGACCAGGGCCTGCGCCGAGATGCGGAACGGCGCCGGCACCACGGCCAGCAGCAGCAGCACCGCCAGGCCCAGGCCCACGCCGAGCTTGATCGCCGGGTGCGAGGTGTCGGTGGCCAGGCCCAGCCAGCGCTTGCCCGTGCGCAGCAGCCGCGCCGCGGCGCCCTGGTCGGCCTCGCGGCGGGCTTCCAGCGCCGGGGCCAGGCTCAGCGCCAGCGTGTCCAGATAGTCCAGTTCCTCGGCGGTGAAGGCGCGGTCGCGCTCGAGCATCAGCACGCCGGCCACGCCCTGCGCGGCCACCAGCGGCAATGAGCACAGCGCCGCGGCGCCGGCTTCTTCGGCATAGCGCTTGTGGGCCACGCCCACCAGCAGGCCGTCACCTTCGGCCGGCGCCGGCCAGAGCACGCGCTGGCGCTGGTCGAAGGCTTCGTGCATGGCCTGCGCCGCCAGGTTGACGACCGAGGCGTGTTCCTCGAACCAGGCGGCATGCGACACCGCCAGCACGCGCAGCGTCTTGCCGCGGGCCACGCCCAGCTGCACCTGGTGGCAATCGAATTCGCGGCCGACGCGGTTGACCAGCGCCAGCGCAGCCTCGCGCGGGCTGGGCTCGGCCAGCATGGCCAGCAGCGTGTCCAGCAGGAAGCGGCCCTGCCGGCTGCGGCCCTGCTGCTGCTGCAGGTCCTGCTGGTGCAGCAGGTCCACCAGCCAGCCGGCGCCCCAGTGGGTGAGGCGCAGCGCGCGCTGCAGCGCGTCGGCGCCGGCGGCGCCCAGGTCCAGCACCGCCGCGCCATGCAGCCGGTCCTGGCTGAGCAGCGGATAGGCCAGCCGGGCATGGCCCAGCTCGTCGGTACGCACCACGCCCTCGCGGGTGCGCAGGGCTTCGGTGGCGATGTCCGACAGGTAGCTCAGGTCGCGGCTGGCGGGCAGCGCGGCGGCCGGCGCGAAGCTGCCGTCGGGGTGGGCCAGCAGCACCAGGCCGGCGCGCGCATCGAGCAGCGAACGGCACAGCACCTCCAGCCAGGCGGCCAGGAAGGCCTCGGCCGTGCCGGCCTGGGCCAGCAGCTGCCAGCCTTCGGTGCGCGGGGGCGCTTGGGTGTTGTCGGAAACCACTGCCATGGGCCGGACCCGCCGTCGCGGGCATGCATCGCTTGAGGTGGCCCGCGCCGTGCTGGCGGGACATCGGGGGACCGTAGCATCGGTGCCCCGCAGTGTCGAGCCCGAGGCTCAGGGACGGCGGCGGCGCGGCCTGTGAACTATTGCCGCCTACTTGAGCGTGCCGTAGCGGGCTTCGTACTGCGTGACCAGCTTGCCCAGCAGCTCGGACAGGCGCTTGGCGGCGAAGGGGCTCATGACGATGCGGTGGGTCAGCTCGATCTCCACCTCGGGCGCCATGCGGTCCCAGGTGTTGTTCATGCCGAAGTTCAGCACCACCTCCTCCTGCGTGGAATTGGCGTTGGCGAAGTTGACGTACGAGCTCTTCAGCTGCTCGACGTTCCACTTGACCTTCGGCATCGCGGGGACGTCGAGCTTGGCGGCGGTGGCCGGGTTGTCCATGAGACTGTGACTCCTGAGCGGCAGGCCCGGCGCTCGGGCCCGCGCGGATTATCGGCGCCGGCCCGATCCCGCCGGGCCCTTCAGCCCGGGGGGCCAAGGCCCTTCACCCGGGGGGTCAGAGGCGGATGCGCCAGTCGTTGTCGCGCGGCGGCGCGGCTTCCAGCCAGCCGGCCATCCACCGCTGGGCCGGCTGCAGCAGCGGGCGATCCAGCCCGGCCGGCGCCAGCCGCTCGGTGCGCACGCGCACCGGCTCGGCCTCGGGCCGGGCCGCGCGGCGGCGCGGGGCGGCGACACGCTCGCGGCGCGGCACGCCCAGGCCCCACGGGCCCAGGCTGGCGGCCAGCATGGCGGCACCGCCCGCACCGCCCAGCAGCGAGTGCAGCAGCTCGGTGCCCAGCAGGCCGGCGTCGGCACCCGCTTCGGTGGCGGCGGGCAGGCCGGTGCTCTGCTGCAGCATCGGGTCGGCCGCGGCAGCCACCGGGGCCGGCGCCTGCATCGCGCGCGGCGACTGCGCGGCATCGACGCGGAAGCGGGCGCGGTAGTCGCCGCCGGCGGTGCCGTCGTAGTCGCCATCCAGCCACTGGCCGGCGGCGCGGCTGACGAAGCCGGTGGCGCCCGAGCGCAGCAGGATCCGGTAGTCGCCCTCGGGCAGCGGGCCGCCGTCGGGGATGAAGCTGAAGCCGGCGCCGTCGGGGTCGGGCAGCAGGCGGCCGCTGACGGCCTGCTCGCCGCGCAGCACGACGACCCGGTCGGAGCGCAGGCCGCCGGCCGCATCGACCACCTTGTCCAGGCGGCTCAGGTCCACCGCCTGGTTGAAGCGCACGCGCAGCCCGCCGCCGGTGAGCGCCACGGCGCGCACCTGCAGCGTCTCGGGCCGGCCGGCGCCGGTGGGCTGCGATTCGATCAGCTGGTTCATCGCCTGGGCGCTGAGCACGGTGCCCGGCGCGGCAGTGGACGAGGCACTTTCCACCACCGCGAAGCCCGTGGCCTGCGACAGCGGGTGGGCGCTGAGGTCGGTGACGTTGACCGACATGGTGTTGCCCAGCTCGCTGACCGTCAGGCTGCTGGTGCTGCCTGACGTGAGGCCAACCCCGGTGAACTCGGGCAGGCGGAAGGGCAGCAGCACCTCGTCGCCCAGCACGGCCGAGGCCACCAGCACCGACGGCAGCACGGCCGGCGCGGGCACCGGATCGACGGTGGGTGCGGGGGCGGGTGCAGGCGCAGGCTCCGGGGCGGGTGCCGGAGCAGGCGCGGGCGCAGGGGCCGGAGCGGGCGCGGGGGCGGGCGCCGGCGCTGGCGCTGGCGCCGGGGCGGGAGCCGGCGCAGGGGCCGGAGCGGGCGCCGGCGCAGGGGCAGGCGCCGGTGCCGGGCTCTGCACCAGCACGCTCAGCGGCGCCGAGGTCCAGCTGCCATCGGCATCGGTGACGGTGACACGGATCTGTGCGGCGCTGACGTTGACGCCATAGGTATGGGTGGCGCTGCGCGCATCGGCCGGCAGGTCGGTGACGGCGCCGTCGCCCCAGTCGACGCGCACGGCCAGCGGCACGTCGCCGGCAATGTCGGCATGGCTGAACTGCAGCTGCAGCGGCTGGCCGGCCGACCAGACCTGCGGCCCGCTGAGCACGATGACCGGCGCCTGGTTCTGCACCTGCACCGCGAAGCTGCGCAGCGTGCTGGCGCCGGCCGCGTCGGTGACGCGCAAGACGAAGTTCTCGGTGACCGGGCCGTTGCCGGCCGTCCAGCTGAGGCGGCCCTGCGGCGTGATGCTGGCGCCGGCCGGGGCCTGTTCCAGCGCGAAGGTGACCGTGTCGCCGTCGACATCGCTGGCCTGCAGGTCAACCACCAGCGTGCCGCCTTCGACCACCTGCTGGGTGGCCGGCTGCGGCACGGTGGGCGCGTCGTTGACCGGCCGCACGGTCAGCCGCACGGTGGCCAGGTTGCTCTGCAGCGCGCCGTCGCGCACGCGGTAGGTGAACAGGTCGTCGCCAGCGTAGTTGGCGCCCGGCGTGTACAGCACGCTGCCGTCGGCCTGCACGCTGACGCTGCCGTGCAGCGGGCCGTCGACGATGCTCAGCGTCAGCGTGTCGCCTTCGGCGTCGGCATCGTTGTCCAGCACGGCGATGCGCAGCGGCGTGTCCTCGTCCAGCGCGGCGCTGTCGTCGGCAGCCACGGGCGCGGTGTTGGTGACGGTGGTGATGAAGCGCACGTCGTCGATGACGATGACGCTGTCGGTGCGGTCCAGACCCAGCAGGTCGAAGCTCAGCCGCGCCAGCGTGCCGGCGGCCACGCCCGACATGTCAATGGACACGCCGACCAGGTCGGTGCCAGCCAGGCGGCCGCCGGCGCGGTTGGCCAGGCCGTCGACGGTGACGCGGCTGGAGGCCCAGGCACGGCCGTCGGCTTGGATATTGAGCAGCGCGTCGGTGCCGGCCAGCGGCGCGGTGCCGGCCAGCGGGCTGCCGGTGGCGCCCAGCAGAGCCACCTCGAAGGCATCCACCGGGCCGGCGGCGTTGGCCTTCAGGCCGATGTTGCGCAGGGTGAAGTTCAGCGTGCGGGCGCCCTGCGGCACCAGGAATTCCTGCGACAGGCCGCTCATCACGCGGCTGTCTTCGCTGAGCAGCAGCGCACCGGCCTGTACCGCGCCCTGGCCGGTGACCGTCCAGGCGAAGGCGGCATCGGCCGGGTTGGTGACATCGAAGCTGCCGTTGGCCACGCCGGTGCCGGTGGCGGCCAGCAGTCCGTTGTCGGCCACCGCCAGCGCCGTGGTGGCCGACAGGTCGGCCGCCTCGGGCAGGCGGCGCTCGCCCGGCACCAGGTAGGCGCCCATCACGCTGGACATGGCGCGCGCGCCGTCGGCATGGCCCAGGCCGAGCACGTGGCCGAATTCATGGGCCAGCACGGTGGCCAGGTCGATGCCCTGGGCCTGGCCGATGCGCGCGGCCAGCAGGCCGGCGGTGCGCACGAACTCGGCCTCGTCCTCGGGCGTCGGGTCGACGAACCAGCCGTGGCCGGCGGCGTTGGCATCGATGCGCACCGTCACCGTGTCGCCCAGCACGGTGTGGGCCAGCACGGCACCGTCCAGGTCGGCCACCTCGAGCGTGACATGGGCCAGCGCCGAGACATCGGCCCCGGCCTCGCGCCACCAGCCGGTGACGGCGCTGACCAGATCGGCCAGGCCGGTGCTGGCGGCCAGCGTGCTGCTGCCGCTGACGCGGTTGGCCGGCGCACCGGTGACCGGGTTGGGCACGAACTGGCTGACGCTGCCGGTGCCCAGATCGTCGTCGGTGACGGTGAGCGTGGCGGTGACCGGGCCGGCGAAGGTGCGGGTAACGCTGAGCGCGCCGGTGACGGCAGCGCTGCCGTCGCTGAAGGTCCAGCGGATGCTGTGGGTGTCGAGCAGGCCGGGGTCGACGAAGCTGCCGGTGAATTCGACCGTGCCGCCGCCCAGCTCGCGCAGCGTGATGCTGGGCGTGGGCGCCACGTTGTCGATGCCAAAGATCTGCACGCGCAGGCCGCCCACCGCGACATCGCGGCCGCTGCGGGTGTCGAAGAGCTGCGCGCTGGCGACGTAGCGGTCGGGCTGGCCGGTGGGCCGGTCGTCCAGGTAGGTGTGGCTCAGCGCCATCAGCGCGTCGGTGACGGCGATGCGCTGGGTGCTGCCGTCGTCCCAGTCGATGGCCAGCACATGGCCGCCGCGGGCGGCATCGTCGCCGACCAGCAGGTCCCAGGCCACGGTGCTGCCCTCGGGGTCGCTGTCCAGCACGACCTCGGCCAGCGCCTGCACGCGCACGGTGGTTTCGGCCGTGCCGGTGTCGTCGTCGCGCACGATGGCCGTCACCACCCATTCGCCGACCAGGTCGGGCCGCAGGCTGAAGCTGGCGTTGGTGCCGGTGTCGGTGCTGCGCTGGTTGCCCAGCGGATCGACCACGCGCCAGGTGAAGCGGTGGGTGTCGTCGGGGCCGGGGTCGGTGAAGCTCAGCGTCAGCGGCAGCGCCTCGCCCACCAGCACGGCGCGGTCGCCGCCCAGGTTCAGCTCGGCCGGCGGCAGGTTGTTCACCCGCAGCACCAGCGCGCGGCTGGCCACGCCGGTGTCGTCGTCGGTGACGGTGATGCGCACGTTCTCCAGGTCGAAGGGCGTGCCCGTCGGGTTGTCGTCGGTGAACAGGCGGCTGAAGCTCAGCGCATGCGTGCCGGCGGCCAGCGTGCGCTGCTCGAAGCCTTCGTCGCCCCAGTCGACACGCACGGTGAAGGTGTCGCGCACGCCCGGGTCGCGCACGGTGAACTCCAGCGTGACGCTCTGGTTCTCGTCGATCTGCGTGGCCGACAGGCGGGCATCCTCGATCACCGGCACCACGTTTTCCAGCCGCACCGGGCGGGTGGCGACCACGCTGCCGGTGTCGTCGTCGCGCAGGCGCACGCGCAGCGAGCGGTCGTCGAAGGGGGTGCCGCTGCTGGGGTGGTCGTCCTCGATCAGGCGCGACACGCTGAAGCTGCCGTTGCCGCCGGTGAAGCTGCCCACCTGGGCGAAGTCATAGGACACGAACTGGCCGTTGCCCCAGTCGACCTCGAGCGTGAAGCTGTCGTCCAGGCCGGGGTCGGTGAAGCTGCCGCTGACGGTGAGGGTCTCGCCCTCGCGCACGGTGGCCGAGGACAGCGCCACGTTGGTGAACACCGGCGCCACGTTGTCGACGCGCAGCCGCAGGTTGGCCTGGCCTTCGCCGGTGTCGTCGTCGACCATGCGCACGCGCACGTCGGCAAAGTCCACCGGCGTGCCGGTGGGGTTGTCGTCGCGGAACGGCCGGCTGAAGCGGAACTGGCCGCTGCCGCCGGCAAAGCTGAAGCTGTCGGGCGTGGCGGCGACGAACTGGCCGTCGCCCCAGTCGACCTCGAAGCGGAAGGTGTCGTCGCGGCCCGGGTCCTCGAAGGTGCCGACCAGCACCGCGGACTGGCCTTCGCGCACCTGCGCCTGCTCCAGCCGCAGCGAGGTGATCACCGGCGCCACGTTGGCCAGGTCGAGGTTCAGCGACAGGTCGGCGCGACCGCGATCGTCGTCCTCGACGCTGACCAGGATGGTGTAGCCGTCGGACGGCGTGCCGGTGGGGTTGTCGTCGCTGTAGACGTGGGTCTCGTCGATGTCGTAGCTGCCCGGGCCCACGCCGGTGCGGCGGGTGACGCTGCCGTCGCCCCACTGGATGACGACGGTGAAGGTGTCCTCGTCACTGGCATCCGTGATGCTCCCGGTGACGCGCACGCGGCTGCCTTCGTCGGCCTCTTCGGGGCTGACTTCCAGATCGGCCACCACCGGCGGCAGGTTGATGACATCGATAACGTCCACGCCCACGCCGCTGACGGCGGTGGAGGTGGCGGTGATGGCCTTCGCATCGCGCGGCGTGCCGGTGGGGTTGTCGTCGGCGTAGGTGTGCGACAGGTCGATGGTGGTCTGGCCAGCGGCCATCGATACCGTCTCGACCTGGCCGTCGCCCCAGCGCACGGTCAGCTCGGTGGCCACCGCCGGCGGCAGATCGACATTCAGCGTGAAGGTGGTGATGAAGCTGACGTTTTCGTCGACGGCGTTGGGCGCTTGCACGTCGATCGTGCCGTCGGGCACCACCACCTGCACCGACACCGGATCGCTGGCGCCGGTGTCGTCGTCGGTCATGATCAGCGTGACCGTCCACACGCCGGTCTCGTCGGTGGTGAAAGTGGTGTTGTCGCTGTTGCCGTTGACCGTGCTGGTCACGCCGGCGGGCGTGGTAACCCGCCATTCGTAGGTGTAGGTGTCGAGTTCGCCCGGGTCCTCGTAGCCCAGCACGCCGACGGTGACCTGTTCGCCCAGCGCCGCATCGCGGTCACCGCCCAGGTCGATGTCGGTGGGTTCGACGTTGTTGACCCGGATGCGGCGCTCGATCACCAGCTCGCCGTCGTCGTCGTCCTTGACCGTGATGGTGATGTCGTAGAAGTCGAAGGGCGTGCCGCTCGGGTCGTCGTCGCGATAGACCCACGGCGTGGCCAGCTCGAATCCGAAGGGTGCCGTGCCCAGGCCGGTGAAGGTCTGCAGCGGGCTGCCATCGCCCCAGTCGATCTCGACGGTGATCTCGTCGTCCTCGCCCTTGTCCTTGACGTCGAAGCTGAGCAGGATCTCGTCGCCCTCGTCCACCTCGTCGGGCAGCTGCAGGTTCTCCACCTCCGGATCGGCGTTGTCGATCTGGATGTCCTGCGTGTCCTCGACCTCACCCGTGTCGTCGTCGATCAGCTTGTAGCTGATGGTGTAGACGTCGTCTTCGCCCGGGTCCTCGTCATCGGTGTAGACGTAGGTGATCTCGAAGCTGCCGCTGCCTTCGTCGAAGCTGCCCACGTCTTCGAGCGCGTAGGTCTTCACCGAATCGGGCTTGCCGTCGCCCCAGTCGACCTCGATCTTGAAGGTGTCCTTCTTGCCCTTGTCGGTGAAGTCGCCGCGCAGCGTGACGGTGTCGCCTTCCTCGCTGGGGTTCTCTTCCAGCGTGACGTTGCCGAATTCGGGGTCGAGGTTGTTGACCTTCAGGTCCAGCGTGTCGCTGTCGGTGCCGGTGTCGTCGTCGCGCAGCGTCACCTTGACCCGCAGCGTGTCGAAGGGCGTGCCGGTGTCCGGATCGTCGTCGAGGATCTCACGCTCGATGCGGAAGCTGCCGTTGCCGTCGCTGAAGCTGCCCACGTCGAGCAGGTCGTAGGTGACGACGATGCCATCGCCCCAGTCGACATCGACCTTGAAGGTGTCGCGCTTGCCGGGATCGGTGAACTCGCCCGTCAGCACGACGGTGTCGCCCTCGTCGATCTCTGTCTTGTCCAGTTCCAGGCGGGTGAAGTCGGGGGCGACGTTCTTCACCACCAGCTGCACCGACTTCTCGGTGCGGCCGCGGTCATCGTCCTCGACCACCAGCCGCACGGTCAGTATGTCCTGCGGCGTGCCGGTGTTCGGATGGTCGTCCAGGTAGGTGTGCAGTTCCTCGATCACGCCCTCTTCATCGCCGGCCTCGATGAACAGCGCCTTGCTCTCGCCATCGCCCCAGTGGATCGTGACGTTGTAGGTGTCGTCGGGGCTGGCGTCGCTGAAGATGGCGCTCAGCTTGATCTGGTCGCCCTCTTCGATCTCGAATTCGTCGAGCTCCAGCACGTCGATGGTCGGAACCACGTTGCGCACCGTGACGGTCGCCTCACCCCCGGCCCCGGTGTTCGGCGATGTGGCGACGATCTTGACGTTGTCGGCCGGCGTGGCCGTTGGGTTGTCGTCGTTGTAGACCCGGGTCTTGGTGGCCGTCAGCGTACCGGCCGGCAGGGTGAAGACCTCGATGCCGTTGCCCCAGTCCAAGGTGATGACGGTCGACTGGTCGGGTTGCAGCGGACCCACCACCGTTAGCGTTGCGGTCAGGGTGTCGGTGGCCTCATCGATGGAGTTGGAGCTCAGCGAGATGTCGATGCGACTGTCGGTGAAGCGCACGTCGTCCAGGAACATCAGCTGGCTGATGTTGCCGACCGGGTCGGCGCTGAGGTCGTCGACCGAGAAGCCGTAGTAGCTCTGCGACTCGAGCCGGTCCTTCTGCAGCGACAGCGTGACCGTGCGGCCCTGCCATTCGTCGGGAATCTTCTTCCAGTAGGTGTGCGTGCCCATCAGGCTGCCGCGATCGAGGTTCACCACTTCCGTGAACGGGCTCAAGGTATCGCCACCCGTGCTGACATCGGTGATCGTCACGCGCACCACGCCGTCGGTGGTCAGCATGAAGGGCGAGAACACCTCGAAAGCCAGGTAGGGCTTGTTCTCCGGAATCACCAGCCGGTTGTGCGTGATGGTGTCGAAGTTGACGAAGGCGTCGACCAGCGCGTCGGTCAGCGGCTTGATCGGCGCCGGCAGGTACGGCTGAAGCGCCACGAAGAAGGCGTCGCGGATGATCTCCTGTCCGCCCATCAGCAGGGCGAAGTCGGGCGTGGCCTTGCCCTGGGCGTCGCCAAGCAGCTTTTCCAGCCACTTGCCGATGAAATCCTTGAACTCGCCCGGGTTCTTCGGGATCAGCGCGTTCTTCTCCTTGTCGAAGGTGAAGATGTTCGTGACCAGCCATTTCTCCAGGCTGTCGGGCACGATGCCGCTGACGATGGTGGGCGCGTAGGTGTTCCACACCTCTTCGATCAGCTTGTAGGCGCCCTCGAAGATCTTGCCCACTCCTTCGGCGGTCTTCTCGGCTTCTTCCTTGCTGCCGCCCCAATACTTCTGCCAGACATCGGCTTCGTAGTTGGGGGCGTTGGTGTACGCGAAGCCGGGCGTATTGGGCGCCTGCGGAATGCCCAGCAGCTTGAGCTTCAGGTACGAGCCCACGCTGTCCATGATCTTGCCGGCCGCCCAGTCGAAGACCTTCTTGACGATGCCCTGGAACACCGTGCCCTTCAGGTTGGTGTCGAAGACGAAGGCACCGGTGAAGTCGAACTGCGGCAGCACCTGGCCCAGCACGGTGAACTGCGGGCCCACCGTGTAGCCCTTGCCGCCGTGGAAGGACCAGCCCGGCAGTTCGTAGGACAGCGGGAAGCGCCCGGCGTTGTCGGCATCGAAGAAGCGCACCAGCAGGCCCTGGCGCGTGCCGTTCTCGAAGTCGCCGTTGAAGACGGTGGGCACGCCGCCGTCTTCCTTGGGCTTGCTGTCGATCTCGGTGTTGTCCTTGGTCACATCGAGCGTAGGCAGGTTGCGCTCGGGCCGATAGTCCACGCCGCCGCCAGCCGGGCTGAAGTACCAGCCCGTGGTGATGCCCTCGTGGATGTCGGCCTGCACCGCGTTCGGCGCCTGCGTGTAGGTGTTGCGCAGCGACGCGTCACCGACGATCTTGTACGGGTTGCTCGAATACCAGGGCCGGCTGCTGTACTTGGGCTGGCCCGCGACCGACAGCGGGAACCAGCTCATGATCTCGGTGGTCAGGCCCTTGTCGCCGGCGGTACGCCAGATCGGCATGTCGGCGAATTCGAGCATGCCGGTGTTGACAGTGCCGGCATACCACTGCAGCACCCGCTGGTGCGGGCCACCGAAGCCCACCAGGCCAAAGTCGTCGAAACCGAAGCCGGCCACGCTGTTCAGCTCGAGGTCGATATCGGCGACCGACTTGCTCTGGTTCCAGGTGACCGGGTCTTCGGGCTTGGCCGGGTTCTTGGTGCCTTCGGGGTCGAGCGGGCGGCCGTTCTGCGTCAATGTGAACAGCGTGCTGGCGGTGCTCTGGTAGTAGTTGTCGGCAAAGCTGACGTTGTTCCAGACCTGGACCTTCGGATCCTTGAAGTCGCCATAGGGCACGTTGACGGCGATGCCGAGCTTCTGCGCCCAGTTCAGTGCCTTCTCGATCTTGTCCTTGATGTTCTGCAGGCGGGTGAAGGTGGCCAGCGCCGCGGGGAAGGTCTCGGGCTGCACCACCACGCCGACCGCCAGGCCGAGCTGCGCCAGTGACAGCACCTGCTGCACCCGCTCGGCGATCTTGCCGACCTTGATGTCGAGCTCGGGCTGGTTGAAGTCGTGCGGATCCAGCGTGGTCATCTGGATGCCCTGGGTGACATCGCCCCAGCGGCCCAGGCGCTGGATGGTCTCGCTGTTGACGGCCGCGCCCCGGCCATGGCCGATGAAGTGCAGCGGCGAGTCGAAGATCGCGCCCTGCATCGTGCGGTCCAGGTCGTGCAGGGCGGCGTACAGTGCGTCGGCCGCGGCCTCGGAGAAGCCGGTATCGGAGATGTCGGATTCGTGGAACCAGTCGAAGACCAGCGTCACCGGCTTGCCGGCAAGGATCGCCGTCTTTGCCGAGGCGCCAGACTCGTCGACCCATTCGCCCGTGCTCTTCACATAGCGCAGCAGCACGCCGCCGCTGGCCTGGCTGATCAGGCGCGCCAGTTCCTGAATGCCATCCGGTGCCTGCGAACTGCTGTCGCTGAGGAATGACGAGAACAGGCTCTTCGGTGTGAGTTCGAAGCCATGCGTCAGCACGGTGACCGCGGGGAAAGGCTTCGCGGAGGTCACCGGCGCGGACTGGAAGCTGGCAAAGGCCTTCAGGCCGGACTGCGCCACCGGCTTGTCGATCTGCACGCCCCAGAAGTAGGTCTGGCCGGCGGTCAACGCCTTGCGGGTGTTGGCATCGATCTCGACCACGATGCGCTTGTGGTTGCCCGCAATCTCGCCCTTGTCGATCCAGTTGGCCGGGTCGTGCAGGCCCAGGCCGACGCCCGACTTGACCTCGTACAGGTGGCCCGGCAGCAGTTCCTTCGGCGCGGTCAGGATGCGCGACGGATTGGTGTCGCCGTTGGGGCCGAGATCGGCCGCGGTGGGCTGGTCGGAGAACAGGTCCGAGCGCTCGCGCGGCTTGTCGGTGGGCCACAGACCGGCACCCGGGGCCATGCTGCTGACGTACAGCCGCGTCGAGACCTGGTCGGCGCGCAGGCCCAGCAGTTCGTAGTCGACTTCCCAGACGAAGCGCAGACCGCCGCTACCCGCCGCATCGGTATCGACCGCATTGGTCGGGCCGATCAGCGTCAGCACCGGCGCAGCCTGGATCGACAGCCCGCGGGTGTGGGTGGGGATGTCGATCGGCTGCAGGTTGATGCGCCGCGGATCGTCGGCCACCGGACGCCCGGTGTTGTTGTACAGGCTGGGCGGCTTGCCCGGGTCCGGCGCCTCGGCCGCGGGCACGCCCACGGCGAAGTCGGCCCAGGGGTGGTCCAGGCCGAAGCGGTTCCAGGTGATGTTGCTGAAAGCCGAACCCAGGCTTGGCGCCTTGGCGCGCTCCACCATCTTCGCGACGTCGTAGACAGCCACGTTGCCGGCACCGCGATAGCCGGCGTAGAGCTTCTGGCCGGTGGCATCCAGCACCACGTCTTCCAGGAAGCTCATCGGGATCGGCGAGGTGGCCGCCAGCAAGGTGCCGGGCTTGACGTTGGACGGCGCGTTGAAGATGCCGAGCTTGAAGGGATCGAAGACCACGCCGACCTTCGAGCCCACGTTGACCTTCTCTTCCAGCAGCACCGAGTCCATCGCGTCCATGTAATAGAGACGCGGGATGTACCAGTCGGCGACGAAGGCGTACTGCAGGTCGGGCGTGATCGTCACACCGCTGGCGTTGCGGATGTTCAGATCGATCTTGTTGCCCTTGGTGATGGTCACCGTCGGGTAATAGAAGTCGCCGGCCAGCACGTTCAGCGCCGGCTCGTTTGGCCGGCCGTCGTCGGTCTTGTTCAGCCGCAGGTCGATCTGCACCACGTCCAGCTTGAAGGCCAGCGGGTCGTTGTTCTTGATGACCAGCGTGCGCAGGCCCTCGTTCAGGTCCAGCCGTGAGGTGAGCAGCAGCTTGGTCGGGTCGGTGGTCGCAGCAAGGTGCCACGGCTCCTTGCCGACGGTGGTATGGCTGATCACCTGCCGCCACTTCTTGGCATTGGCGGCCGCCGACGTCTGCGGCCGGTCAGCCTCGTCGACGTTGATGACGTAGAGGAAGCCGGGGTCGCGCCCGCCCTGCACCCAGCTGCCCGGTCCGAACAGCGTGGTGTCGGGCACTGCCACGAACAGGCGCTTGCCGTCGGCGCTGACCGCGATGTCGTTGATGCGGCCCGAAGCGGGCGCGTAGACGTTCACGACATCGGCAATCTGATGGAAGCGGTTCGAGCCCGGCAGCAGGTCGATGACGTGCACCCGGCCCTGCGCGGCTGCGTACAGGTAGCGCTCCGAAGGATCGAGCGCCAGCGCGGTGACGCCGCCCGGGATCGAGATCCAGTCGCTGCCGCCCGGGGTGGTGCGCAGCTCGAGCGTAAAGGCGTCGATGATGGACACGCCCTTGCCGTGCGCCACGAACACGCGCGACAGGTCGTTGGTCGGCAAGGTGTCCAGGATCGATCCGGCGCCGGGAATCTTGATGGTCTTGACCCAGGGCTCCTTGATCACCGCACCGGTGGTCGGGTCGGTATACGGCGTCCAGCTGCTGGGATCACCCAGATCCACCGGCGGCTTCGGCGCGAAGGGCTCGAAGGGCCGGGTGGTGTCGATCACGTACACCTCGTCGGAGCGGCCGACGAAACCGTAGCCGGCCTTGTTGTCCACGCGCGCGGTGCCGGTGGAGGCCACCCAGGTCTGCAGACCGGTGGCGGTGTCCAGGCGCGGCCGCTCGACGACCACGTCCACCAGCCCCAGGAACACATCGGTCGGGACCTTGAGCTCGAACTTGCCGTCGGTGGCGCCCACCGCGGTGGCGAGGACGTCGGCGGGATCGGCATAGATGGTCTTGCCGTCGGGCGCGCGGAAGCCGATGCGCACGTCGGATACGCCGAAGCCGCTGCCCGGCACCACCACCTTCTGCGCTTCGACGAAGAGCCTGATTTCGCCCGGGGTCACGACCTTCGCGTCCAGCTTCGTCACGAAGGGCTTGTCCAGCTCGGCCGGGTCGGCAGGTACGGTGGGCACGGTTGCGCTGATCGCGATGGTGGCGCCATCCGGCGGAACATCCACCGACATCTGGTAGCCGGCCTTGTTCTGGCCCCACTGCCGCCACATCTGGATCTCGAGCTTCTGGCCGACGAAGGCCAGCACCGCCAGGCTGGCAATGCCTGCCGCCACACCGCCCAGCACGGCCGCGCCGATCAGGCTGCCACTGGCCGCCGCCATGCCCAGCGTCATCGAGGTGGCGACCATGATGCCGGTCAAAAAGCCGGCGTCGATGGTGATGATGCCCACCGGCTGCGCGGCACGGGCAATCAGCACCGAGCCACGGTTGGACAGGCCCGGGAACGGCGGCGAGGTGCTGCGCGCCACGCCGTCGGCGCCGACGATGCCCGAGTCGACCACCGTCCAGATGTCCTGCTCGGCGCCATCGGGCCCGGTCGGCAGGCGCATGCGCTGGAAGAAATAAACCGTCTCGCCGGCTGTGAAGTCACCGGCCACCGGCACGGCCACCTGCAGCGGGCCGCTGGAGTTGCCGCCCTGGATGTCCAGGTCGAAGGCGGCCAGGTACTTGAAGGTCTCGGTGCCATCGGGCGCGCGCGGCGTGGGCAGAGACAGCGCCGCCTCGGACACGGTCGTCACCGTGACGGTGGCATCACCCGCCAGCTGGCCCGGCCCGAAGGCCACGGTGACGCCCTCGGGATTGGCGACGATGCCGCCTTCGGCGCCGACCACGGCAACGCCCGTGGTGGTCATCGGCGGCTCGACCCGCACCTTGATCTGGTCCTCGGCATAGCCGTTGATCACGGTGATCGTCGTCTCGCCCGCGGTGCCACCCGTGATCAGCCCGTCGGCAGTAACCCCGGCAATGCCCGCATTGCCGGCGAAGTACCGCGTGCCGTCGGCGGCCCGGCTGATGAACACGTTGCCCGATTCGCCGCGCTTGACCACGGCCTGCCGGGTGCCGCCGTTGGGCAGGATGGCCACGCTGTCCGGATAGGCGTCGATGCCGAAGTAGTAGCCGATCAGGTCTTCCGGTGCACTCGGCTCGCCGGCGCCGACCACGGTGGCGGCCGACACGCCGCCGCGCCGCGCCACCAGCGCCGTGGCGCCGTTTTGCTGCAGCGTCAGAAGGCCCTGCGGCGACAGGCTGGCGATGCGTTCGTCCAGCACTTGCAGGTCCAGATAGTCCATCGGCAGCAGCACGTCCTGCTGGTCTGCGAACTGGCCTTCCACCACCACGACGAAACGATCGCCGATATCGCCCAACAGGCGGCGCTGCATGAAATCGATGCTCAGCAAAGGCGCATCGCTGACGGTGACCGACAGGTTGGCCTGGGGCGAGGCATTGAAGCCGTCGTCGGCCACCAGCTGCAGCGTGGCCGGGCCGGTGTAGCCGGTGTCGGGCCGGTAGTAGGCATAGCGGCCATCCGGCGTCAGGCTGGCCTGGCCGCTTTCGACACCGACGATGCGGAAGTAGACATCGTCGCCATCGGGGTCGCTGGCCACCTGACGCAGGTCGATCAGCACCCCCAGGTCTTCGTGCGTCAGCACCGTGGGCAACGTGGCCGCCAGCCGCGGGCCGGCGTTGACGACATAGCCGTAGTTGGCGAACAGCACCTGGCGATCGGCGCGGTCGGTGGCGCCGTCGCCGTTCAGGTCGAAGGTGGCGCCCGGCGCGGTGATGGCAGCGCTGTCCAGGCCATCGACCAGGCCGTCGGTATTGAGGTCGCCGGCCACGCCCAGGCTCAGCTGGTAGTCGCCGCTGCCTTGCAGCGCCAGCAGGTACAGGCCTTCGGCACGGATGGCATACAGCGCGGTCGTCGTGCCGCCACTGTTCAGCACCGACAGCGGCGTCAGCCCTTCGATTCGCGGCGTGGTGCCGCCGGTACTGGCCACGCGCAGGATCAACTGGCCGCCGGCGGTGCCCAGGATCTCGCTGGCGCGTACGCTGAAGCTGTAGAGCTCGTCGACACCGGCCACCGCGCTGCCACTGCGCGGCTGGGTGGCAAAGCTGCCGGCACCGCCCAGGTCGGCCACGATGCTGCGCACGGCGACACTGCCGTCGGCGGCATAGCTGATGGCCTGGCCGCCCAGGCCGATCTGCACCCGCGCGATCAGCCGCCCGCTCGCGTCGTAAGCGTAGCGGTAGCCCTCGCCCGTGCTCAGGTTGCGCATCGCGCTCAGCAGGCCCGCGGCATCGTACTGGTAGACCAGGCTGCTGCCGTCGGGCGCCACCACCCGGCTGATGCGGCCGTCGGCATCGCGCACGAACTGCAGCGTGGCGCCGGATTCGGCCGTGATGCCGTTGTCGCTGACGAACAGGCGCTGGCCGCCGGGCTGCTCGATCTGCTTGATGCCCTGCGTGGCATCGATGCGGTAGACCGTGCCGTCGGGCGCAGTGAGCGTGTAGTCGAAGCCGGGGTAGTTGCCGGCCAGCGGGTGGTAAGGCAGGCCGCTGACCGCGTCGAAGAAGCGCGCGCCGCTCTTCTGCAGCAGCGCGTCCACCGAATCCAGCGTCCAGCCGTGGTTGGCGTCGGCCGTCCAGGCCGGCTTGTAGAAGGTCAGCGTGCCGACGGTCTCGATGGTCGGTGTGAAGCTGAAACCGGCACGTTCACCGCTGGGCAGCGTCAGCCATAGCCGTGCGCCTTCGTCGAAAGCCTCGTACACGCCCAGGTGTTCGCGGCCGGACAGCGGCACGTCGGTCTCGATGCGGATGTCGCTGCCCGACAGACCCCAGCCCCAGCCGAAGGCGCCGGCGGTGCCGGCCTCCAGGCTGTCGTACTGGCGCAGCAGCGTGAAGCTGGTGCCGCCCAGGTTCACCGTCAGGTCGGCATCCTGGCGCTGGTAGGCGCCCCGCTTCGCGGCCGTGTCGATCTCGATGTCGGCGCGGGTGACGCTGGTGCGCCCGCCGATGTCGCGCGCCACCAGGCGCAATGTGTACAGTCCGTCGGAAAGCCGCTGCGCATCGAAGCTGGCCAGGGCGCCGTCCATCAGGCTTTCGCCGCTGGCCACGGTGGCCCAGTCGGTGCTGCCGCGGCGCGCGATCTCCAGCCGCCAGAAATCGAGGTTGGCATCGGCCACCTTGCCGAGCAGCTCGCTCACACCCGTCAAGCGCGCACCCTGAAGCGCCTCGGCCAGTTGCACGATCGGGGCCAGCTTATCGGCCGGGTCACGCACCTTCAACTGGGCCTGGCGCTCGCCGCTGCGGCCGTCGGCATCCACCGCCACGGCGCGCAGGTTGATCTTGCCCGGCTGGGTGGGGGTGATGGCCGCGCGGCCGTTGGCGTCCAGCGGCACCTCGGTGCCATCGACGAACAGGCGCAGGCTGTCGATGTCGGCAAAGCTGCTGGCCAGCGCGCTGACCAGCACCGTCTGGCCGGGCATCACCGCGAAGCTGGGCGTCAGCTCGATGCGCACCGAAGGCGGTGGCAGGTCCAGGCTGGCGCGCAGCACGATGTTCTGCTGCGCCACCGCCAGGCCATCATCGGCCAGCAGCGTGATCACGTATTCGCCAGCCTGGCCGGCGCCCGGCATCCAGCTGAACACCCCGGTATCGGCATCCAGCGTGGCACCTTCGGGCAGATCGAGCGCGCTGAACTTCAGCACCGTGCCGGCATCGGGGTCGCTGGCGGCCACCGTGAAGCTGTAGCGCTCGCCGATCAGGAACTGGCGGTTGCTCTCGTCCAGCGTCGGCGGGCGGTTGACGTTGGCGACCAGGATCTTCAGGTCGTAGTGCACCGGGATGCCGGACGGATCGGCCGCGGTCAGGCGCACGATGTGCTCGCCGGCCTGCTCGGCCGTCGGCGTCCAGACGAATTCGCCGCGGCTGGGCACGAACACCGCACCGGCCGGCATGCCCGCGGTGGCAGCCAGCGTGACCGGCTCGGCATCGGCATCGGCCACCACCACGCTGAAGCGCAGCTCGGCGCCTTCGCGCGCCAGCTGCGTGGTCACCGGCACGAAGACCGGCAGCTGGTTGGTGTTGGTGACCGTGAGCTGGATGGTCTCCAGGCTGGAGGCATCGCCGTCGGTGGCGGCGAAGGTGATGTCGTAGGTGCCGGCGCGGTTGAGCGCCGGGCGCCAGCTGAACAGGCCCGTCTCGCCGTCCAGCGTGGCGCCCGCCGGCAGGTTGACCGCCAGGTAGCTGAGCGCGTCGCCATCCAGGTCGATGCCGCGCAGCTGGAACTGCAGCAGCTCGCCCTCGGCCACCTGCTGGTCGCCCACCGGCACCAGCACCGGCGTGCTGTTGGCATCGCGCACGATGACGCGGAAGCTGCGGCTGGCCTGCTCGGCGCGCGCCGCATCGCCGTTGCCGCTGTCGCGCACGGTCACCTGCACGTCGTAGCTGCCACGGTCGGCCGCGGTGGGCGTCCAGCGCAGCATGGCCACGCCGTAGACATCGGTGGGTGTCAGCGTGGCGCCGGCCGGCAGGCCCGACAGGCTGTAGTTCAGCGTGTCCTGGTCCAGGTCGGATACCAGCACCGGCATCTGCAGCGGCTTGCCGGGGATGGCCACCACGTCGCCCAGGAAGCGCACTTGCGGCGGCTCGTTGGCGCTCTGCACGCTGACGATGAAGACATAGCTGGTGGAGCGCTTCTCGTCCGGGTTGCCGTCGCCATCGTCGGTGACGGTGACCTTGATCGCGTGGTCGCCGCGGTCGCCCACGCCCGGGTTCAGCGTGAAGCGGCCGGTGCCGTTGCCGTTGTCGGTGAAGTTGATGAAGGCCGGCAGCGGGAAGCCCGGCATCTCGCTGGCGGCCGTCAGCGTGCGGGCGTTGTTCTCGGCGTCCTCGGTACCGATGTCGAAGCCCAGGCTGCCGCCGCGCTGGACCACGACGTTCTCGATGGGCACCACCACCGGCGCGCGGTTGATGTTGCGCACCACGATCGGCACGGTGCTCACGGTGGTGGCCGGCGTGCCGGTACCGTCGCCGTCGTCCACCGCGGTCAGCGTGATGTTGTAGACCCCGGCCTGCAGGTGCGTGGGCGTCCAGCGCAGGTCCCAGGTGGTGGCATCGAAGGTGGCGCCGTCCGGCAGGCCGCTCGCGGTGACGCTGACCGTGCGGCGGAAGCTGCTGGTCTCGACCACGCGGCCATCGCTGGCGCGTTCGGCCGGCTCGTAGTAGGGGTTGTCGGGGTCGAAGGCGTAGGCCTTGATCCACAGCGGCTGGCTCTCGTAGATCTCCCAGCCATCGAAGGGGTCGAACACCGGCGCGGCGTTGGCGTTGAGCACGCGCAGCGCGATGTCGGTGGTGTAGCTGTACAGGCCGTCGTCCACCGTCAGCGGCACCACGTAGTCACCCGCCTGGGTGTAACCCGGCGTCCACTCGAGCACGCCGGTGACCGGGTTCAGCGTGGCGCCATAGGGCAGCGCGTTGGACGTGTAGCGCAGTTCGGCCGCCTCGTCGCCACGCGCGATCAGTTGCAGGCGCAGCCGATCGCCCTCGCTCAACACCCGGTCGGCCGGCTTGACCAGCTCGGGCCTGCGGTAGCCCGGCGTGACCAGCAGGCTGAAAGAGACGAAGGTGGTGTCCTTGCCGTCGCTGGCATAGATGCGCAGGTCGTTGTAGGTGCCGGCGCGGTCGAAGGCCGGCGTCCAGTTGAAGGTGCGCGACACTGCGTCGAAGCTGGCACCGGGCGGCAGGTTGTCGGCCCAGACGGTGAGCGCATCGCCGTCCTCGTCGGCCAGCAGCACGCTGAAGGCGATCGCCTCGCCCTCGCGGCCTTCGACCACCGTCGGCGCCGAGACGAACTCCGGCGCACGGTTGCCCTGTGCCACGTCGATGACGAAGCGCTGCAGCGTCAGCGCGCCGCGCGCGTCGAACACGCCGAAGGTCACCGCCTGCTCGGCCGGCGCGCCCACCGACGGCGTCCAGGTGGCCTGGCCGGTGTTGACATCGATGCGCATGCCCTCGGGGCCGCTGAGCAGCACGTAGAACACCGGGTGACCGTCCGGATCGCTGGCGCTGACCAGCGTCTCCCACGGCTCTCCGATGGTGGCCTGCAGCAGCGGGTCGGACTCGATGACCGGCGCGTTGTTCAGCTCGCTGGCGCCCAGCACGCCCACCGCGAAGTCCACCCGCTGCCGGCCCGGCGTGGCCACCGCCACGGTGCGGCCCACGGTGGCCTGGCCCGGCAGCAGCCGGCCGCCCGGCGGCAGGTTGGCCGACAGGTCGATCAGCCAGCGGCCGTCGTCGGTGCGGCCCTGCGCGCTCTGCGGCACGCCGCTGTAGCCGTCGCGCGGGTCGAGCAGCAGCACCGCCGGCAGCGTGACCGCCACATCGCCCTTGTTACGCAGCGTGATCTCGTAGGACAGCGTGCCGGTGGCGCGGTCGTAGCGGGTCAGGCCGAACTGCAGGTCGATCAGCGCCGACAGGTTGTTGATGGCGTCGAAGCGGGTGACGTGGTCGCCGCCCATGCGCTCGCCCAGCACGCTCTGCAGCGTGTCCTGCACGGTCAGCGTGTAGCGGTCGGGCTGCAGCACGCCGGTGACCAGCAGCACGCTGCGCGTGGCCGGGTCGTAGCGCAGGCCCTGCAGCGTCACCTCGCCGACGCTGTCGCCCACCAGCTTGTAGTTGGCCGGGTTGAGCACGCTGCCCGGGTGCGCCGCGTCGCCGACGAACATGTCCTGGTCGAAGACCACGGTCATGAAGGGCAGCGGCAGCGGCAGCGTGCCTCCATCGGCCGGCGAGGTGGCCACCACGCGCGGCGGCGCGGTCGGCGCCAGCAGGTCGACCTGGTCGCCCTGGCTGATCAGCACGCGGCCGTCGCTGGTGGCGAAGACCACGTCGCCGCGGGTGCCGCCAGTGGCCACCGCAATGCGCTTCAGCGTGGCCACGTCGACCATCGTCAGCTCGGTTTCGGGCCGCGCCGCGCCGGTGCTGTCCACCGGGCCGGCGTTGTGCGAGACGAACAGCAGGTCTTCCAGGTAGGTGCCGTTGCGGCCGAAGGCGATGGAGTCGAGGTCGGAATCGAACTCCAGCATCAGCTCGGCGCGCCGGAAGGCGGTGAACTTGACCACCTGCCGACGGTCGGGCCAGGTCACGGCCCACAGGTTGCCCTGGTTGTCGAAGGCCAGGCTGCCGACGCGCAGGTTCTCGTCGCGGCTCCACTGCTCGAACAGGCCGGTGCTCGGATCGAAGACGCTGACGCCGGCATTCGTGGACACGAAGAGGCGGCCGCGGCCCGGCTCCACCGCCAGCGCGATGGTGATGCCGCTGCCGTGGCGCGCCAGCACCGCGCCGGTGTCGGCGTCCAGCTGCAGCAGCGCACCGCCGCCGGTGGTGGCCCACAGCCGGCCGTCGTCGTCGAAGGCCAGGTTGAAGATCGGCTCGCTGTGCCGCACCCAGGGCGCGCTGTCGGCGGCGCTGCCGCCGTCGCGGTTGAAGCGCCAGATGTCGCCCCGGTTCTCGCCGCCAGAGATCAGGATCGTGCCGTCCGGTGCCTCGGCGATGGCCATCGGGCCGATGCCGGCGTGGCTGGTGACGAAGCCGTCGGCGAACACGCTGCCGACGAAGGGCCGCAGCACGCTGTCGAACTCGCTCGGCCGGGTCGGCGGCGTGACGTTCGGGATGCCCTGCTGCGCTTCCTGGAACACCTCGTTGGTGGACGGCAGGTCCACCGGCGGCGGCGGCAAGCCAAAATTGGGCGGCGTGCTGTTCGGCACCTGCGGCAGCGCGCCCAGGTTGGCCGGGCCGCCGTCGGCCTGCGCGTTGATGCCGGGCGTGGGCTTCTCGCGGTTGCCGGCGATGTCGGTGGACAGCGCCAGGAACTCGTAGGTCTTGCCGGCCTCGCCGTCGAACACCAGCTGGCCGCTGGACGTCTCGAGCCGGCGCTGCCAGATCTTGAAATCGCCGCCGTCGACGGCGACGTACAGCGTCACATGCTTGAAGCCGGCGCCGCCCGCGGCATCGCTGGCCGCCCATTCGACGGTGTAGCTGTCGGTGCCGCTGACGCGCTCCACGCGCAGCTGCGTGGTCGGTGCCGCCGCGTCGACGCGCTGCTCGATGACCAGCGTGTCTTCCGGCGCCTGGCTGTCGAACAGCACGCGCGCGCTGGTGCGCACGATGCCGTCGGGCCGCTGGTTCAGCGGCGTCTTGTCGGTGACCTTGACCTCGTCGGGCGAACGCGCTTCAACGGTGAAGCTGACGAAGCCGGCGCCGGCGCCCAGGCCGTCGTTCGGCGCCAGCAGGCCGCGGGTGCGGTCCTGCAGCAGCTCGCCGGTCAGCGGATCGATGGCCTGCAGCACCCAGGACACGCCAGCCGGGTTCTGGTAGGTGTCGATGCCCGCCGACACGCGCAGGATGAAGCCCTTGGTGTAGGTGTAGTCGATATCCGCCTGGTACGACCAGCGCCCCTCGGGGATGTCGATGTCGATGTCGCCGATGCGGATGTCGCCCAGCTGGAAGGTGTAGGGGTCCAGGTCGGGATCGAGCTGGGTGACGATCTGCACCTCGTTGACGAAGCCTGAGGCCGAGGTGCTGTTCTCGAAGTTGACGGTGTAGGGCAGCGCCTGGTCGATCGGCAGCCAGCCGCCGGTGTCCATGGTCTGCGGGCCGGTGATCGACGCCAGCCGGCCCTCGCCGGCCGAGCCTTTCAGGTACTTGCCGAAGTCCAGCGTGACGAAGGCTTCGCCGCCCACCTCTTCGGGGCCGCTGATCTGGAACTCGGGCGGGATGCCGGCGCCGCGGCTTTCGAAGGGCATCCACGGCACATAGACGCGGAAGGCCTCGAAGTGCGTGGGCGCGGTCAGGTTGAGGTTGTAGTCCTCGAATTCGGGGATCGCCGGCACCGGCACTTCGCCGGTGTAGCAGTCGCTCTCGCGCTGGTCCCAGTACTCGATCTCGGCCAGCTTGTACTGGTCATGGCCATAGAGCTCGCGCACCTTCTCGAAGAAGCCCAGCAGGTCGGCGTCGCTGCGGATCACCGCGCCGCCGGGGCCGAACAGGATGCCCGAGCTGATCACCGACATCAGGCTGACGATGTGCTGCTGCGTGCGGATCGGCGGCGTGGCGCCGTCGGGGCGCAGCAGCTCGGCGTCTTCCAGCGCCGCCAGGTACAGGTCGACCCAGATCTGCTCGTCGGCGGCCAGTGCCAGCAGCGCGCCGGGTGCGTCGTCGGAGGCCAGGATGGCGCTGCGCAGATCCTTGGCGCGAGCCGACTGGAAGTCGACGTACTCGGCGCGCGTCATCGTCGTCGCCGCGGCCACCATGTGGAAGCGGAACGGGATGAACGGGATCACGCACTCGTCGGGCACGGCCTCGTTCTTGTTGTACATGCCGACGAAGTCCAGCTGGTCCATCGCCGCACCCAGGCCGGGCTGCAGGTCCTCGGCCTTGGCCTTGACGGCGCTCCACCAGTCTTCCAGGCCCGCGGGGCCGTCCTCGAGCAGTTCGTCCAGCTCGGGGAAGTAGTTGGCCATCTTGCCGCGGAACTGCTCGAACGCACGTTCGTGCATCTCGCGCAGGCCGGGGTAGGTGACGACGTTGAAGGTGAAGCCGGAGAAGCCTTCGGTCGGCTGGTCGTACAGGAAGCCGCTGGTCAGCAGCTGGCCGTCGGTGTTGGTGATCGATTCCAGCTCGGCCCAGGGCACGCCCTCGTTGGCCGAGCCGGCGGCGCCCTCGGGCGTGCCGCGCACGTTGGTGAAGAACTCCAGGTAAGGCAGCCCGTAGACGATCGGGTTGAACAGCAGCTGCGGCACCCCGACCTCGAAGTAGGTGTAGGGCGCATCGACGTTGCTGATGCCCTGCAGCGCCACCGAATAGGTGGCCTGGTCGCCGGCCAGGATGATGCGCGGCCCGCCCAGGCCGATGGTCACCTCGGGTTCGACCGCGCGCTCGATCAGGAAGCGGTAGGGCACGATGGCTTCGGAGCCATCGGGATTGATGACCTTCAGGTCGTACAGGCCGTGCGGCGCACCGGTGAAGTCGAAGGTGGCGATGATCTGCGTCGAATCGACCACCTCCCACACCAGCGGTTCGTATTCGGCGATGCCCGGGCGCACCAGCTTGACGATCGCGCCCGGCTGGAACTGGGCGCCGCGGATCGTGGTGGTGACGTGCTTGCTGTCGCCGCCGGTATCGGTGTGCACGTCGGTGATCAGCAGCGGCAGCAGCTCGGCCAGCAGCGTGATCTGCGTGCCGGCCGGTGCGGCGCCGTAGTTGCGCACCAGCACGTAGTAGGTGCCGGGCTCGGTGCTGGGCACGATGGCCGTCAGATCGCTGGCCAGCGGCCCGGTGTAGGTGGCGTCGTACACCGCCGAGGTCGGCACCCGGCCGTGGCGGATGAAGATCTCGTTGGTGGCCGCCGGGTCGCTGGAATCGAGCGTGATGCGCAGCGTCTGGCCGTCGGGCACCTGGATCTGGTACAGCCGCTCCTGCTTGGGCGCCAGCGTCGTGACCAGCGGCGCGCCGATTTGCAGCGCGTCCACCGCCACCTGGATCGTGCCCGGGCTGGCGCTGCGATTGTTGGCCTCCTGCACGCCTTCGTACACCTGGTTGAAGACGTCGGTGCGCACGATGACGCGGTAGTTGCCGGGCGCAGCCGCCGGCATCAGCGTGTCCAGCGTCAGCGTGTAGGTGCCGTCGGGCTGCAGCGTGCCGCTATAGCTGGCGCGGCCCAGCGGCCGGTCGGTGATGTCCCAGACCGCGTCTTCGGACAGGAACACCGAATCGGTCCAGCTGCCCGAGGCCGCCACGTCGCTCTGGTTGGTGACGGTCCAGCTCAGCTGGATCGGCTGGCCCGAGCGCACCGAAGGCGGCACGACGATGTTGCTGACCACCAAGTCGGTCGGGGGGGGCTGCTCGATGACCATCGGCACGTCGCTGGCCCGGGCGTTGTTGCGCTCGTCGGATTCGAAGACCTCGCCCTTCTGGCCGTAGCGCAGAGGGTCGGTGACGACGAACACGTAGTAGGCCTCGGTGGCCAGGTCCGTGGGCACGGTGAAGCTGCGCGCCACCTCGTACGAGGCGCCGGCCTGCAGGCCGCCGGTGCGGCGGATCGAGCCGATGAAACGATCGGCCTTGGTGTCGAGGAAATTGTCGCGCGACAGGTAGATCAGGTCGTCCCAGGCCGCTTCCTCGGCCGGGGTGCTGCCGCCCAGGTTGCTGACGGTATAGGCCACGTCGAAGCTCTGGCCGCGCACCGCGCGCAGGTCGGTACTCAGCGCGGTCACCCTCAGATCGGGTGGCGCATAGGGCTGCACGGTCACGGCACGGGCGGTGATGTTGTTGCCCTCGCCCTGGAACTCGCGCACCACGCCAGAGGGTGCGCCGCCCGAGGTGTCCAGCCCGCGCAGCCGCGGCGAGATGGCACTGATCGGCGCCCAGACGCTGCTCCTTCGGTTGGCGTCGGCGAAAGCCAGCACGTGGTACTCGCCGTTGAGGTCGTAAGGCACCGTCATCTGCACCGTGGCGGTGTAGCTCTCGCCAGGGCGCAGCTTGCCGTCGTCGCGGCCGTACTTGGCCAGGATGGCCGCGCGCGCCGCCGCGCTGGTGATCTCGGCGTCCAGCGTGTCCAGCGACGCGTCGTAGGAGATGAAGATGCGGTCGGTCCAGCTGTCTTCCCGCGTCTCGCGGTTACCGACGTTGGTGACGGTGTAGCTGACGCTGACGGTGGCGCCGGCGGCCACCGTGGCGGGCAGCTGCAGGTCGGTCACGCGCAGGTCCGGCTCGCGGTAGATCACCGGCAGGCTGGCCCGCGCCATGTTGTTGGTCGGGTTCTCGTAGGCGATGCTGAAGTAGCGCTCCTGCGTGTTGCCAGCGTCGTGGACGCCGTCGCCCCGCACCACCGGGAAAGGTGGCACCGTCGGCGCCGGCGGCAGCGGTGGCAGCGCGCTGGACGATCCGGCGTTGGTGAACACGTACAGGTAGTAGGGCCCCTCGATGCCCGGCGGCAACGTGACCTCGATCTCGCGGCTATAGCTGGCGCCGCTGGCCAGGCCGCTGTTGGCAATCTGCACCGCGGACAGCAACGTGACGCGGTCGCGGTTCGGGATCCACACCGGATCCTTGGACAGGTAGATCTGATCGGTCCAGTACCGGGTCTGCGGCCAAATGGTGAAGGCGCTGTCGTTGGTGACCGTGTAGCGCACCACCGTCTTCTCGCCCGAGAAGGCCTGCGCTTCGGGCACGATGGCCGTGACCTTCAGATCGGGAATGCGGTCGCGCACGTCGGTGTCGGCGCCGAGCTTGTCGTTGCTGGTGTCGCTGTCACGGGTCACGAAGGTGCGCACATGCACGTAGCGGCCCTTGACGGTGGGCTCCAGCAGCAATGTGTGCGTCTGCGTGTAGCTCTGTCCGAAGGACAGCTCCTGCGGTGCATCGAAGCGGCCCAGGTAGAACTGGTTGGCGCCCGGCGCGTCCAGCACTGCGTTGTCGCTGACGTAGACCTCGTCGTAGCCGCCGCGCGCAATGCCCTGGCCGTTGTTGCGCACGGTCCAGCTGACGGTGAAGTTCTCCCCGGCCCATTCCTGCAGTTCGGGCACCACCGAGGTCACTTCCAGGTCGGGGAACACCACCACCGGCGGCGTGCCGATGACGCGGAAGCCGATCAGGTCGGAGCCGCCGGCCTTGTAGTTGTTGTTGTTGACGGCGTTCGGGTCGTCGGGGTTGACGTTGATCGCCAGCGTATCCTCGAGCAGCGTGGCGTAGGGGTCGACCCAGGGCGTCAGGTAGTACTCGCCGCTGCGCACCGAGGCCGGCAGCGTGACGGTGACGATGCGGTCGTAGCCCTCGCCCACGCCGAGCACGCCATCGGTGTAGTTGAAGGACGTGAGCAGCACGTCGCCCTGCCCCGGGTGCGGCCGGTTCTTGTCCTTGGTCAGCCAGATCTGCTCGGCCCACTGGCCCTTGTCGGTGGCGCCGCTGCCGCGGTTGGTGACGGTGTAGCGCACCTCGACCTGGTTGCCCTCGAAGGCCTGGGCCGGCACCTTGACGTCGTGCACCACCAGGTCGGCGAAGGGCCAGGGGTTGACGAACAGTTCGAACAGCCTGACGTTGTTGCCTTCGTTGGGCCACTCTTCCATCGCCCCGCCGGCGTCGGTCTGCACGATGACATAGACGTTGCCGCGGAAGCGCTCGGGCACCTTGAAGGTGGATGACGGCGTCAGGTAGCGCTCGCCGCTTTCCAGCGCCGAGCCGTTGGTGTGCGTGGCCACCAGCACGTCGTCGACGGTGATCTTGTCGTCCAGCGACAGGTAGACGCGATCCACCCAGTTGGGCACCGTGGTGGCCACCGGGCCCTGGTTGATGATCTCGAACTCGATGGTCGCCGTGCCGCCGGCATCCACTGATTCGGGCCCGTCGATGCGGAACACCTGCAGGTCCGGCCGCGGCAGCACCGACACCGAGATCTGCGCATCGTCGACCGAGCGGTTGTTCAGCTCCTGCGGTGCGTCGTCCTCGCTCTCGTAGACCACGTTGGTCTGGTCGGTGACGACGATCAGCTCGTAGCGGTCGCTGGTCTTCGACGGCAGGATGATCTGCTCACGCCGGCTGTAGCTCTTGCCGGCCTCCAGCGGCCCCTGGAACTGGAAGCTGCCGATCGAGATGCCGGTACCGGTGTCGCCGAACTTGCGCAGGTAGACGGTGTCGGTCCAGATGCCGTCGGCCACCGCCTGGCCCTGGTTGGTGACGGTCCAGCCGATGTCGATGGCCGAGCCTTCGGGCGCGGTCTCGGGCACCGTGATGTTGCTGACCACCAGGTCCGGCGCCGGCGACAGCGCCACGTCGAAGGGCCCGCTGATCAGCCGGTTGTTGTTGCCGTAGATGAACTCGAAGGGCCCGCCGTTCTCCAGCACCAGGTACCAGGTGCCGGAGATGCCGTCGGGCAGCGTGACGGTGTCCACGCGCTCGTAGCTGCCGTCCGGCGCCAGGAAGCCCAGGTGGGTGAACTGGCCCAGCGCCACGCGCTCGCTGCCATCGGGGTTGGGCGACAGGAACAGCCGGTCGATCCAGGCGTCGGTGTTGGTCAGGCCGATGCCCTGGTTGCGCACCACCCAGCGCACGTCCAGCGCCTGGCCGCTGCGTGCCTCGCCCTGCGGCGCCAGTGCGTCGATCACCAGATCGGCGTAGGGGATGCGCATCACGTCGAAGGGCTCGGCCTTGGCGCGCAGGTTGTTGGCCTCCAGCCCGTTCTCGAACACCTGCGCATCCTGGTCGGTGCGCACGAACAGCGTGAAGCGGCCTTCGAAGGCGGCCGGCAGATAGAAAGTCTCGCTGCGCGTGTACTCGGCGCCGGCCGCCAGCGCGCCGGCATGCTGGAAGCGGCCCAGCACACGGTCATCGCCGTTGCCGAACACACCATCGGCCGAGGCGATGATCACGTCGGCCCATTCGCTGGTCAGGCCTGCGCCATTGCCCTGGTTCTGCACCGTCCACTGCACGGTGATCAGCGCCGGGTCGTCGATCGTGCGGTCGGGCGCGACGATATCGGTCACCACCAGGTCGGCATAGGGCGCCAGGTCGACGCTGAAGGCCGCGCTGCGCCGGTTGTTGCCTTCGGCATTGAGTTCGGCCACCGCGTTGCCGGCATCGCTGACGACGATCAGCCGGTAGTCGCCGCTGGCCTCCACCGGCAGCGTGAAGCTGCCGCTGCCGACGTAGCTTTCGCCGATGGCCAGCGAGCGCGCCGCGCTCTGCTCGACCACCAGCCGGTCGTTCGCATCCAGCACGTCGTCGCGCGACAGGTAGACGCGGTCGGTCCATGTGCCCGACAGTGCCGCGCTGCCGACGTTGCGCACCTCCCATTCCAGCGCCACCAGCGAGGCCGATTCGGCGCCCGGCGGCGCGCGCAGCGCCTCGGCCTGCAGGTCGGGGTGCACCACGGTCAGCGTGCCGGTGCTGGCCAGCGTGTTGTTGCCGTCGAAGGGGCTTTCGAAGAGCTGGTTGACCGCGTCGGTGACGACGACGATGCGGTAGTCGCCGTCGGCCAGCGACGGCAGTGCGAAGTCCAGGGCCTGGGTGTAGCTGTCGCCGGCGGCAATGCTGCGACCCAGCGCCACACTGCCCAGCAGCGTGGCATTGGCCAGCGTGCCGTCGGCACTGAGGTAGACACGGTCGGTCCAGGTACCGGTGGCCGCCGCGTCGCCGGCGTTGGTGATCGTCCAGCGCACGGTGCGCTGGGTGCCGGGCACGCCACCTTCGGGCAGTTCGATGGCGGCCACCTGCAGGTCGGCCACCGGCGCCGGGCTCAGCGCGGTGGGCGCCAGGCTGGCGGTGCTGTTGTTGCCGTCCAGCGCGCCTTCATAGACCTGGTTGCCGGCATCGGTGGCCACGATGAAGCGGTAGCTGCCGTCCAGTCCGTTGGGCGCGAACAGCCGCGCCACCTGGCTATAGCTGGCGCCGGCGGCCAAGGTGGCCTCGCGCGACACCTCGGCCAGCAACAGGTCGCCGGCACTCAGCACGTCGTCGGTGGACAGGTAGATGCGGTCTTTCCAGCTGGCGCTGCTGGTCACCGCATCGCCGTCGTTGCGCACCCGCCAGGCCAGCGTGATCGGCTGCCCGCCGAAGGCCGCGGCCGGTGCGTCCACCACCTCGACGCGCAGGTCGGCGCGCGGCGATTCCAGCGCCACCGCGCGCGGCGCGGCGGTGTTGTCGGCGCGGGTGTCGGGCTCCAGCACCTGCTGCGTCGCATCGGCCACCACCGACAGGAAGAAGCTGCCGTCCAGCTGCAGCGGCAGGGTCACCTGGCGCTGGCCGACGTAGGTGGCGCCCGCCGCCAGCGCGCCATTGCGCGCCACCTCGGCCAGCAGCACATCGTCGGCATCGCCGAAGACGTTGTTGCGGCTGAGCAGCAGGCGGTCGACCCAGCCGCCTTCGGCCGCCGCGCCGCCGTCGTTGCGCACCGTCCAGCTCAAGTCGATGGTCGAGCCGCCACGGCCGGTGAGCGGCGCGCTGAAGGCCGCCACGACCAGGTTGGCATAGGGCCGGGCGTCGGCCACGGCCTCGATGCTGGCGCCGTTGTTGTTCTCGGCACGCACCCCGGCGGCGTCGTATTCGATCAGGGCGCCCTGGCCGCTGGTGTTCTGGTCGGCCGTGACCTCGAAGCGGATACGGCCGGTGCCGCGCAGGCCCTCGGGCAGCTGCAGGCTGGTGCTGCGCGTCAGCGTGGCGCCCACCGCCAGCGGCGCGTTGCCGGGCAGCGCCGGGTTGTAGGCCAGCACGGTGTCGAGCAGCGTCTCGCCGGTGTCGACGTTGATCACCCGCACCCGGTCGTTCCAACCGGCCAGCGTGGGTGACAGGCCGGCGTTGATGTCGTCCCAGCGCAGTGTCAGCGCACCGCCGGCGCTCAGCGAGCCGGGCTCGACGCGCAAGTTCTGCGCCCGCAGGTCGGGCGCCGAGACCAGCGTGGCCAGGCTGCTGTTGTTGGCCTCGGCGGTGTCGGTCGGGTTGCTCTCGAAGACGCTGCCGTCGATGTCGGTGGTGATGCGGAATTCAATCCGCCCGGCACCGGCCACGCCGGCCGGCCAGGTGAAGCTCAGGCTGCGCTGGCGGAACTCGCCACTGGCGATGGCGCCGTCCACCGCCGGGTCGTAGGCCAGCGAGGTGTTCAGCAGCGTCACGCCGGTGTCGGCATTGCGCACCACCACCGCGTCGGCAAAGGCCCCGGTGGCCGGCGAATCGCCGCTGTTCAGCACGCGCCAGCGCAGCGTCACGGTGTCACCGGGCACCCAGCCGCTGGCCGGCTCCACCGCCACGCTGTCGACCTGCAGGTCCGGGTACGGCGACAGCTCGGACAGCGCAGTGGCAACGCGGGTGTTGTCCAGCTCGCCGGCGCCGGTCTCGACCACGGTGTTGGAGACATCGGTGGTCAGCTCGAAGCGCAGGTTGCCGGCGCCGCGCGCGCCGCCGGCCAGCGTGACCAGCACCTGGCGCACGCGGCTTTCACCTGGCAGCAGCGGGGTGAAGGCGGCTTCGTCGCCTTCGATCAGCACGTTGCCGATCAGCTCGTTGCCACGGTCCAGGTTGCGCACCAGCAGGCGGTCCACCCATTCGGCCGCGGCCGGCTGATTGCCGGCATTGCCGACCTGCCAGCGCACCAGCACCTGGCCGCCGGCACGCAGGCTGTCGCCCACCGGCTCGACCGTCAGCGACTGCAGCACCAGGTTCGGCCCCGGCTGCGCCACCAGGTCGATGACCACCGGCGCCTGCAGCGGCGAGGGCGAGACGTTGAACTCGTAGCTGGCGGTGCCGCCCACGTAGTAGCGGCCTTCGATCAGCAGCGTGTAGGTGCCTTCATAGGGCAGCGTGGTGACGTCTACATCGCCGCCGAAGCCGCTGGGCCCCCACAAGGTGCGGCCCCAGGGGTCGAGCAGCCGCCAGTAGGTGTCGCCGCCGCTCTGCGTGCGGCGGTCGAAGAAGAAGCGGTCACCGGCTAACGCGTCGAAGCGGTAGGCGTCGGTCTGGCTGGCGGGGTTCAGCACGCCACTGATCGGCGTGCCGGTGGTCAGCGGCGTGGCATTGCTCAGGTCGAGCAGGCGGAAGCCGTAGTCGCCAGTGATGTCGGCGCCGGTGGTGGTGTCCTGCGGATTGCGCACCGTCAGCGTGTAGCTGCCGGGGCCCAGCAGCAGGATCGAGCTGCCGTCGGCCGAATCGGAGGTGCGCCAGGGCTGGTCGTTGACTTCCAGCCCGCGCGGGCCGGACAGGCTCCAGCGCAGGTAGTAGTTGTCGGTGCTGGTGCTGGTGGCCAGCGCGTCGAAGTAGACCCGCTTGGTTTCGGTGAGCGTGAAGCTGTAGACGTCGCGCTGGCCGGCATGGGCGATGGACTGGTTCTGGACCACGTCCAGCTGCATCTCCAGCGCCTCGTCCTGGACCGGCTGAACGCGGAAGGCATAGCTGCCCGTGTCGCCGCGGTAGTAGCGCGCCTCCACCAGCACGGTGTAGCGCCCGGCATAGGGCAGCACGGTCGGGCCGAAATCGCCGCCGGAGCTGTTGAAATCGCGCTGCGAGAACAGCGCCCGGCCGAAGGGATCCAGCACCGTCCAGCGCGCGTCGCTGCCACTGCGTGAGACCACGTCGAAGAACACGCGTTCGCCGCCGGCCGCGTCGAAGGTGTAGACATCGCTTTCGTTGGCCGGATCGAAGCTCCCGCTGACCAGATCGCCCAGCGCCACCACCGCGCCGGCGTCCAGATCCAGCAGGCGGAAGCGGTAGTCGCCAGCCAGCTCGGAGGCGGTTGTGACGGTAAGCGTGTAGTCGCCCGCCGCCAGGTCCATGATCGACACGCCGTCGGCCGAATCGCTCTGGCGGAACGGCCGGTCGGAGGTGACGGTGCCGCGCGGGCCGCTCAACGCCCAGCGCAGGTAGAAGCTGTCGCCGCCGGCCACGTCGACCGTCAGGCTGTCGAAGACCGCGCGCGTGTCTTCGTCCAGGCTGAAGCGATAGACATGGGTCTGGCCGCGCGCCATGGTGGCGCTGACCGTGTCGCCCAGCGCGATGTCGGCCGCGGGCGGATCCTGCACACGGCGCACCATGAAGCCGTAGCTGCCGGTGTCGCTGCGGTAGTAGCGCGCTTCCACCAGCAGCGTGTAGCGGCCGGTCTGGGCCAGCGTCAGCGCGACGTCGCTGGTGGTGCTGTTGAAGTCGGCCGGGCCGAAGACCGTGCTGCCGTCCGGCCCCAGCAGCCGCCAGCGCGCGTCGCTGCCGCTGCGCTGGGTGATGTCGAAGTACAGCTTGTCGCCGGCCGTGCCGTTGAAGCGGTAGGCATCGGTCTCGTTCGCCGGGTCGAACTGGCCCGTCACGGCCTGATCCAGCGTCAGCTCGGTGGCCGCACCCAGGTCCAGCCAGCGAAATCGGTAGGCGCCGGCAATGTTGTTGGCCGCGCGCACCTCGAAGGTGTAGGTGCCGGCCGCCAGGTCGAGGATGCTGGTGCCGTCGCTGGAATCGCTCTCACGGAAGGGCTTGTCCAGCACCACCGGCCGGCCGTCAGGACCGTACAGCGACCAGCGCAGCCAGAAGCTGTCGCCGCCATTGACGTTGACCGTCAGCGTGTCGAAGTAAAGCCGCTTGGCCTGGTCCAGCGTCAGCGTGAACAGGTCGCGTTCGCTGGACGAACCCAGCGTGGTCTGCAGCACCTCGCCCAGCGTGATGGCCGGCAGCGCCGCCAGCGTGCCCGGCGTCACCGTGACCGCGATGTTGTCCAGATCGTTGTCGGCACGCCAGCCGCCGTTGCGCGCGCCGAAGGCGGCGCGGCCTTCGGCCAGGCGCAGGCCCGAGACGAAGTAGTTCTCGACGATGGCGATCTCGTCGCCACCTTCGGGCCGCAGGTAGACCGACACGTTGCTGCCGCCGTCGGCCGCGGCCATGACGATGCGCGCCCGCTGCCACGCGCCGGCGTCGAGGCGGAAGCCAGGCACATCGAACTCGGCCAGCTTGGCGCCGTCGAAGTGCAGCGACACATGGTTGTCGTTGCGCTCGCTGTTGTTCACCGGGTCGAAGCCGACGCCGAAGCTGCGTGCCAGGTTCGGCTCCTCGCCGAACTGCGGCGCCGGGCCGCTGTCGCCCCAGGTCAGCGCATCCAGCCAGGCGAAGCCGATGCCGTCGCCCTGGTTGCTGACCTTGGTGATGCGCAGGTCGAAGCTGACCTGCACCTGCCCCGGCTGCACGCCCGGCGCGGTGTTGACGAAGCCCACCGTGTTGGTGCCGGTGACACTGCCCGGCAGCAGCCGCAGCACGTTGCCACCGTTGCCGCCATCGACCAGCGCTGGCGCCGCATTGCTGAAGCTGGCCAACGCATAGGGCAGGCCATCGGCATCGAAGTCCTGCGTGGTGTGGCCGGATGGGTTGGCCTGCGCGGTGCGCTGCACGGCGAAGCGGTAGTCCACCGCCGTGCCTTCGGACACGCGGCCCTCCAGCAGCAGCACATAGCGGCCGCTGACCGGTATGGTGACCACGCGGTCGTCGGTGACGGCCGGGCCGAAGAGCACCTTGCCGTCCGGGCCGATCAGCCGCCAGTAAGCCGAGTTGCGACTTTCGCTGATCAGGTCCAGCCGCAGCTGCTCGCGTGCGTTGGCGTCGAAGGCGAAGAAGTGCGTGCTGCTGCCGGGGTCCAGCGTGCCGGCCACCTCGCTGTCCAGCGCAATGGTGGGCACATCTCCGGCCGCGGCCAGGTCCACCAGGCGGAAGCCATAGGCGCCGGTGGCATCGCGGTCCGGGTCGACGGTCAGTGTGTAGTCGCCCGGGCCCAGCGCGAGCAGCGGGTTGGCGTTGAAATCGGCCGAATCGCTGTCGGCGAAGTTGCGCCCGCTGACGATGTCACCCGTGGGGCCGCGCAGCCACCACTTGAAGGTGGTGCTGTTGAGTCGCGAGTCGAAGACCAGCGTGCGCGCCTCGCTCAGGCTGAAGCTGTAGCGGTCGGTGCCCCCGACCGTGGCGATGTTGCCGGCCACCGCGGCGCCCAGTGTCAGCGCGGCGCTGTTCACCACCACCGGTTGCACGGCGAGCGAGTAGCTGCTGTCGCCGCCGGCATTGCGCCGGCCCTCGACCAGCAGCGTGTAGCGCCCGGTAGCCGCCAGCGTGCGCACAGCGACATCGTCGTTCGGCATGTAGTTCGGGCCGAAGACCGTGGCACCGAAGGGATCGATCAGCCGCCAGAACGGATAGCCACCGCTGGCATCGCGCACGTCGAACTGGAAGCTCTGGCCGGCCACCGCGTCGAAGGCCCACAGGTCGGTCTCGACGCCGGGCGTCAGTTGGCCCGTGACCACGTCGCCCGGCGTCAGGGATTGGGCTTCGGCCAGGTCCAGCAACCGGAAGGCGAAATTGCCGGTGGTGTCGTTGCTGGCCCGCACGGTGAACAGGTAGTCGCCGGCGGGCAGGTCCAGCAGCGACAGGCCGTTTTCGGAATCGCTCTGGTCGAAGCGGCGGTCGCCGACCAGCAGGCCGCGCGGGCCGCTCAGGCTCCACAACAGCGCCGAGCTTTCGGTCAGCGTGTCGACATACAGCCGCGTGGCCTCGCTCAGCGTGAAGCTGAAGTTGACGCGCTGGCCCACGTGCTCGATGCGGTCCTGCACCATGGGCGCGAGCACATTGCCAAAACGGGCCGCGCGGCCGTTGCCACTGGCATCGGCCAGCGTGCCGGCGACCAGCGCGTCGGCCGGCAGATAGGCGATCAAGCCGGACGGGATGCCGCTGAGCGCCGTCGCCCGACCGGCCGCGATGTCTTCGTTGCTGCGCGCCACGTTCCACACCCGGATGTCGTCCAGCGCACCACGGAAGTTGCTGTAGCTGTTGTTGTGCTCGGTGTTGACGCCAATGCGCAGCGGTGCGGTGGTGGCGATGTTGTTCTGGTTGCTGCGCACGCCGCCGCTGGCGCGCTGCTCGCCGTCGACCAGCACGCGCAGGTTGCCGCCGTCGCGGTCCATCACCACCGCGATGTGGTGCCATTCGCCGGCGGGTACCAGGCCGCCGGCAGTCTGGATGGCCTGCTGGCCGCTGGCATCGCGCACGCCGAACCAGACACTGCCGTTGTTCTGCAGCCAGACGCTGTAGGCGCGCTGGTTGCCGTCGGGCGAATCGCCCTTGTAGAAGATCGGCGTCCAGGTGTTGTCGTAGGCGTCGACCTTGACCCAGGCTTCGATGGTCAGGCTGCGGCTGACGTCCAGCGTCTCGTCGTCGGCCAGTTCCAGGCCCTGCAGGCCATTGAACTGAAGCGCCTGCCCGATCTGGCCGGGCCCCAGCGCCGGCAGGCCATCGTGGCTCTGGCCCACGGCAATGGGTACCGTTCGGTCGACGATGCGCTGCACCCGCAGCCCGTAGCTGGAGGCGCCGTTGCCGGCATCGCGCCGGCCTTCGACCAGCAGCGTGTAGGTGCCGCTGAACGCCAGCGTCTGGGTGCGCACGTCGTCGGACGGCATGTAGTTCGGCCCCCAGACCGTGCGGCCGAAGGGGTCGATCAACCGCCAGAACGGCACGCCACCGCTGGTGGCGGTGACGTCGAAATACATGCGCTCGCCGGCCACTGCGTCGAAGCGGTAGGCCTGCGTCTGGTTGGCCGGCTGCAACGTGCCCTGCACGGTGCTGTCCAGCACCAGCGGCAGCGCCTCCGCCAGATCGAGCAGGCGGAAACCGTAGGCGCCGGTGGCATCACCCTGACCGTCGACGACCAGCGTGTAGTCGCCCGCGGGCAGGTCGAACAGGAACAGGCCATTCTCCGAATCGCTGGTCTGCAGCGTGCGCGCCGACACCAGCGTGCCGCGCGGGCCGCTCAGCGTCCAGTTGAGCCGGCTGTTGTCGGTGAGCGAATCGAAGTAGATGCGCTTCGTGGCATCGAGCGTGAAGCGGTAGACGTCCTTCTGGCCGAACGTGATCTCGCCGGCCACCACGGCCGGCGTGCCCTGCCACGCATGCACGGCGCTGCCGTCGTTGCCGCGGCCGGTGGCATCGGCCAGGGCGCTGCCGCCGCCGTCCATCGGCAGGTAGACCACCAGGCCGTCTTCATCGCCCTGCAGCGCAGCGTTGCGATGGCTGGCTTCGGCGATCTCCTCGGCCGTCAGCGCACGGCCCCACAGCCGGAAATCGTCGATCGCGCCGACCAGCGGCGGGTTGCCTTCCGCGCTGCTGCCCAGCAGCAGCGGGTTGGTGGTGGCGAAGCCGGCGCTGTTGGCGCGCAGCGCGCCGCTGGCCGCTTCCACCCCGTCGAGATAGATCTTCTGGACGTTGTTGGCACGGTCGATGACCGCGCTGACGTGGACCCAGTTGCCGGCGACGATCGAGCCGTTGGCGGTGTTGATCGTCTCGTTGTAGTTGTTGCCGCTGGACAGGTGCAGGTAGCCCGCGCTGTTCAGCCACAGGCTGTAGCTGCGCTGACTGCCGTTGCCGTTGCCCTTGTAGACCAGCGGCTGCCAGGTGGTGTAGAAGCTGTCGGCCTTGAACCAGAACTCGATGGTCGTGGAGCCGGTCTGCGCGGTGTCGTCGCTGTGCGGCACCTGCACCTGGCGCAGCGAGTCCAGGCGCAGCGCGCCGTCGATCACGCCAGGGCTGGGCAGGCGCTCGAGCCCATAGGCCTGGCCAGGCATGATGTCGACCACGTCGTCGGTGATCTCCAGCAGCTTGAAGCTGTAGGCCACCGGGCCGGTGTTCTGCGGCGTCCAGATGCGGCCTTCGACCAGCAGCGTGTAGCTGCCGTCGCGCGGCAGCGTGAACAGGTCGATGTCGTTCAGGTTGCTGGGGCCGATCAGCTGGCGGCCGAACTCATCGAACAGGCGCCAGGTGTACCAGTCGGCGCCACCGGCGCTGAGCTGCTGGCGGTCGACGTAGTACAGCTTGTCCTTGCTGCCGCTGAATCGGTAGACATCGGTCTGGTTGACCGGGTCCAGCGTGGCCGCGACCGGTTCGTTCACCTGCACCGTGGTGGCCTGTGCCAGGTCGATCAGCCGGAAGGCGAAGCTGCCGGTCTGGTCACCCACCGGGTCGATGACCAGCGTGTAGTCGCCGGCGATCAGGTTCAGCAGCGGGCTGGTGCCGCCGAGCTCGTAGGACTCGGAGCTGTAGAGCTGCCGGCCGTCGACCTCCACCCCGCGCGGGCCGCGCAGCGTCCAGCGGAAATCGGGGTTGTTGTTGACCGGCGCCAGCGCGTCGAACAGCAGCTGGCTGGCCTGCGCCAGACTGAAGCCATAGGTGATGCGCTGCCCGGCCACGCCGATGCTGCCGGTGGTGGTGGCGCCGAGCTGCAGCGTCGCTGCCAGGTCGTTGACGCGGTTCAGCGCGAAGCCGTAGTCGAAGCGCGGCACGTTGTTGGCCACGGTCCAAACCCGGCCTTCGATGACCAGCGTGTAGGTGCCACTGCGGGCGGCCACCAGGCCTTCGATGTCGTTGTTGACGTGGAAGCCGTGCGGGCCGGACACCTGCCGGCCCGACGGATCGATCATGCGCCAGCTGACCCAGTTGCCGTTGTTCGGCGCCAGGCCGCGCATGTCGAAGAACAGGCGGTCGCCGGCCGTGGCCTCGAAGGCGTAGAGGCGGGTGCTGTTCGATGCGTCCAGCGTGCCGTCGACCTGCGCATCCAGGGCAAAGGGTTCGGCATCGGCCAGGTCGAGCAGGCGGAAGGCAAAGTCGCCGGTGGCGCCGCCCTGGCCATTCACGCGCAAGGTGTAGGTCCCGGCCGCCAGGTCCAGCACCGGGCTCGTGCCGCCGAGCTCGTAGGATTCGCTGTCGTACCAGCGGCGGCCACTGACCAGCGTGCCGTCGGGGCCGGTCAGGCTCCAGCGCAGCTCGGGCGTGGTGCTGCTGGGCGCCAGCACATCCAGCAACAGGCGACGCGCTTCGTCCAGCGTGAACTGGTGCTCCACCGCCTGGCCCGCATGCTGGATGCTGCCGTCGACCCGTTCACCCACCTGCACTGGCTGCTGGCGGTCGGACACCGGCTGCACGTTGAAGCTGTAGTCGAAGCGCGGCACGCCACTGGTCACTGTCCAGATACGGCCTTCGACGAGCAGCGTGTAGCTGCCGGTGACCGGCATGGTCAGCGTGGCGATGTCGTTGTCGACATAGAAGCCGGTCGGGCCGAACAGCGTGCGGCCCGATGGGTCGTACAGCCGCCAGCTGGCCCAGTCGCCGTTGTTCGGCGCCAGCGCACGCATGTCGAAGTAAAGCCGCTGTCCGGCGGTGGCCTGGAAGCGGTAGATGTCGGTCTCGTTGGCCGGGTTCAGCGCACCGTCGACCGGCGTGCCCGGTGTCAGCGCAATGGCCGAAGCGCTCAGGTCCAGCAGCCGGAACGCGTAGTCGCCCGTGCCGGACGATGGGGCAGTGACCCGCACCCGGTAGGTGCCGGCCAGCGGCAGGTCGATGGCCGGATCGGCGCCCAGCTCGAAGGACTCGGAGTCGTAGAACCAGCGCGCGCCCAACTCGGTGCCACGCGGCCCTTCGATGCTGAACTGGAAACGACGCACGTTGCCTGGCGCCAGCGCATCGAACACGATGCGGGTCGGGCCGTCGAGCGTGAACAGGTAGTCATCGGTTTCGCCGGCGGCGCTGATCGTGCCGTCGACCCGGGTGCCGATGTCGATGGCGGTGCCTTCCAGCGCCGGCACGCCATCGTTGCCGTCGAGCACCAGCTTGAAGGCCACGCTGACGGGCGCCGCTTCCCAGGGCTGGCCTTCGACCAGCAAGCTGTAGGGCCCGTCCAGCAGCAGCGTCACTGGCCCGCGGTCGGCGTTCATCAAGTCGGGACCGAACACCAGCTTGCCGGTCGGGTCGATCAGCCGCCAGTGGGCATTGCCGCCGCTCATCGACGCCAGATCGAAGAGCACGCGGTCACCGGCGGTGGCATCGACGCGGTAGATGCGCGTCAGGTTGCCCGGGTCGAGCACGGCTGCCAGATCGGCGCCATAGGCCAGTGCCTCGGCCTGGGCAAGATTGAGCAGCTGGAAGGCGAAGGTGCCGAGCGCAGCGCCGTCGGCATCGAAGCTGAGCGTGTAGTCACCCGCCGCCAGCTGCAGCGCAGTGCTACCGCCCAGCTGGGATGAATCCGAGGCGCCGAAGCGCCGCCCGGCCACCAGTGCCACGCCGCCCGGGCCGAGCAGGCTCCAGGCCATGTCGGTCCGGTAGTTCAGTGCATCGAAGACCAGCTTCGTCGGCGCATCGAGGGTGAAGGTGTAGTGCCGCTTCTGGCCCGGGTGCTCGAAGCTGGCGTCGACGCGTGTGCCCAGTGCCAGCGCGTCGCTGCGGTCCTGCACCGGTTGCAAGTTGAAGCGCCAGTTGGCGGGTGTCTGATGGCCGATGCGCCCTTCCAGCGCCAGCACGTAGCGGCCATCGCGCGGCACGGTGAAGACGTCGCGGTCGTCGCTGAACCACTGCGGCCCCCAGACCACCTGGCCGGCCGGATCGAACAGGCGCACCGAAAAGTTGTCACCGGCCAGTTGCAGCGAATCGAAGAAGAAACGCTGGCCGGCCACGGCGTCGAAGCCGAAGAGCTGCGTCTCGGTGGGGAACGCGCCTGCCAGGGTACCGTCGTTGTTGGCAGCCGAGCTGTCGTCGAGCAGTGTGCCGGTGGCCTCGTCGAAGCGCCAGTAGCCGGCCAGCCCCGGCGCGTCGGCGGCCACGGTCTGGTCGAAGGCGGCGTCGATCTCGTCCGCGCTGCGCGCGACCGACCAGACGCGCACCTCGTCGATCTGGCCTTCGAAGCGCTGGCCGCCAACCTGCCGGCTGCCGATCTGCAGGCGGTTCTGGCCGCTGGCGGTGTCGCCGATGGCGCCCGTGGCCGCAGCCTCGTGCACCAGTTCGCCGTTGGCGTAGACCCGGCCGACCGCGCCGTCGTACACGAAGGCCACGTGCGTCCAGGTGTCGAGCGCGGCCACGTAGTCGGTCTCGACCCAGTCCCAGCCGGGCGCAGCATTGGCGATGGCCCAGGCGATGCGGCCATCGGCCAGGCGGGCCAGCTCGTACTCGCCCTCCTTGTTGACGATGATGCCGCCATAGACGGCATCGCTGCCCGGTCCGGTGGGCCGGATCCAGGCCTCGATCGTCAGACCCAGGTCGACCTGCAGGCTGGCAGCGTCGGCCACCCACAGCTCGGCGCTGCCAGCGTCCACGCGCACCGAGCGGTTGGTCTGGCCGGCGGCCGGCGCCACCGGCGCGCCGCCATCCACCCGTGGCGCGCCCACCGACACACCCACCTGGCCGAACTGGCCGCTGACGTCGCTGCCCGGCGTGAACGGCGTGGTTGCAGCCATGTCGAGCAGGCGCAGCCGGTAGACCCCGGTGGCGTCACCTTCGCCGTCGATGGTCAGCCGGTAGTCGCCGGCACCCAGGAACAGCGCCGGGTTGTTGGCCACTTCCCAGGAATCGCTCTGCGTGAAGGCCCGGCTGGCGACGACGCTGCCGTCGCCACGGGCCAGCGACCAGGACAGCCGGCTGTTGTTGGTGAGCGCATCGAACAGCAGGCGGCGCGCACCGTCCAGCGTGAAGGTGTAGGTCTGGCGGGCGCCGGCAGTGTTGATGCTGCCGGCAACCACCTCGCCCACCGCCATGGCCTGTGTGGCCGGGTCGTCGACCAGCGTCACGCTGAAGCGGTAGGCCGCCGTGCCGCCGGCCGACGCGCGGCCCTCGACCAGCAGCGTGTAGCTGCCGTCGACGCCCAGCGTCAGCTCGCCCAGGTCGGAGCCCATCCAGGCGGGCCCGCTGACGGTGCGGCCGAAGGGATCGATCAGCCGCCAGTAGACGTCGTTGCTGTGGTCCAGCCGGTCGATGAAGAAGCGCTGGCCGGCCACGCCGCTGAACTTGAAGGCATCGGTCTCGGCCGCCGGGGACAGCTCGCCGCTGACCTGGGTGCCGACCTGGATCTCCTGTGCCTGGTTCAGGTCGATCAGGCGGAAGCCGTAGGCACCCGTGGTGTCGCCCACTCCGTCGACAGTGAGCATGTACTCGCCGGCGGGCAATTCGTAGGCCACGTCGCCGCCGCGGTCGGCCGAATCGGATTGCGACAGCGGCCGGTCGCTGACGACGTTGCCGCGCGGGCCGTCGAGCGACCAGCGCATGTTGCCGTTGCTGGTGAGCGAGTCGAAGACAACCCGCAGATCGCTGGGCAGGGTGAAGCTGTAGCGGTCTGTCTCACCTGGCGCATCCAGGCTGCCATCGATGCGCGGAATGGACGGGTCGCCGGACAGCAGCACACGAGGCTCGAAGGCCTCGAAGCTGAGCTTGTCCGGCGTGGCGATCGACGGGCGCAGCGTGCCCAGGGCGCGCTTCAACAGCCGCTGGAACAGCCCGGAGGCGGCATTGACACCACGACCTCGCCCCCGAGGCGCGCGTTCCGATTCGTCCTTCGTCCGCGTGTCCATCCAGCGCTTGCCACCCTTGCCGGGCACTATGGCATGCGCAGGGGGCGCCACGGCGTCGCGGCACCCCCTTGGTCACGGGGAGTGAAGTCCCTGTCCCCCTAGTTTTCGAGGGGTAGTTGACAGCGATCAGCCGGCCGCGCCGGCCTTGACCTTCAGCCGCCAGGCGTGCAGCAGCGGCTCGGTATAGCCGCTGGGCTGCTCCAGGCCCTTGAAGACCAGGTCGCTGGCGGCCTGGAAGGCCGCCGAGGCGTCGAAGCGGCCGGCCATGTTCTGGTACAGCGGGTCGCCGGCATTCTGCTTGTCCACCACCTTGGCCATGCGCTTGAGCGTGGCCTTGACCTGTGCCTTGGTGACCACGCCGTGCAGCAGCCAGTTGGCGATGTGCTGGCTGCTGATGCGCAGCGTGGCCCGGTCTTCCATCAGGCCCACGTCGTGGATGTCGGGCACCTTCGAGCAGCCGACACCCTGGTCCACCCAGCGCACCACGTAGCCCAGGATGCCCTGGCAGTTGTTGTCCAGCTCCTGCTGCTTCTCGGCGTCGCTCCAGTTGGGCTTCTTTGCCACCGGCACCGTCAGCAGATGGTCGAGCAGCTGGTCGCGCTCGGCGTCGACGTCGGTCTTCTCCAGCTGGCGCTGCACCTTGAACACATCCACCTGGTGGTAGTGCAGCGCATGCAGCGTGGCGGCGGTGGGGCTGGGCACCCAGGCGGTATTGGCGCCGGCCTGCGGGTGCACGATCTTGGCCTTGAGCATCGCGCCCATCAGGTCGGGCATCGCCCACATGCCCTTGCCGATCTGCGCCTTGCCGCGCAGGCCGCATTCCAGCCCCACCAGCACGTTGCTGCGCTCGTAGGCCTGGATCCAGGCGCTGGCCTTCATGTCGCCCTTGCGGATCATCGCGCCAGCATGCATGGCGGTATGCATCTCGTCGCCGGTGCGGTCCAGGAAGCCGGTGTTGATGAAGGCCACGCGGTCGGCCGCGGCGGCGATGCAGGCCTTCAGGTTGACGCTGGTGCGGCGCTCCTCGTCCATGATGCCCAGCTTGACCGTCGCCTTCGGCAGGCCCAGCAGCGCCTCGACGCGGCCGAAAAGCTCGCTGGCGAAGGCCACCTCGGCCGGGCCGTGCATCTTCGGCTTGACGATGTAGACCGAGCCGTGGCGCGAGTTGCAGATGCCGTTGGCACCATGGCGCTGCAGGTCGTGCAGCGCGATGGTGGTGGTGACCACCGCGTCCAGGATGCCCTCGGGAATCTCCTGGCCGTCACCCCAGAGGATGGCCGGGTTGTTCATCAGATGGCCGACGTTGCGCACGAACAGCAGCGAGCGGCCGTGCAGCGCCACGTCTTCGCCGCGCGGGCCGGTGTACTGGCGGTCGGGGTTCAGGCCGCGGGTGAAGCGCTTGCCGCCCTTGGACACCTCCTCGGTCAGCGTGCCGCACAGGATGCCCAGCCAGTTGCCGTAGGCCTGCACCTTGTCGGCGGCATCCACCACGGCCACCGAGTCCTCCAGGTCCATGATGGTGGACAGCGCCGATTCGAGCACCAGGTCGCTGACGCCGGCCGGGTCGTCGCGGCCGATCGGGTGCGCGCGGTCGACGCGGATGTCCATGTGCAGGCCGTGGTGCGACAGCAGCACGCCGCTGGGCGCGTCCATCTCGCCCTGGAAGCCGACGAACTGCGCCGGGTTCTTCAGCCCGACCGTGCGGCCGTCCTTCAGCGTCACCGCCAGGTTGTTGTCCACCACCCGGTAGGCCGTGGAATCCAGATGGGAGCCTTTCGTTAGCGGCGCGCAGCGGTCGAGCACGTGACGTGCGTACTCGATGACCTTGGCCCCGCGCTTCGGGTTGTAGCCGCTGCCCTTCTCGCAGCCGTCGGCCTCGCTGAGCACGTCGGTGCCGTACAGCGCGTCGTACAGCGAGCCCCAGCGGGCGTTGGCGGCGTTCAGCGCGTAGCGCGCGTTGGTGATCGGCACCACCAGCTGCGGGCCGGCCTGCAGCGCCAGCTCGGCATCGACATTCTTGGTGGTGACCCGCACCTTGTCGGGCACCGGCACCAGGTAGCCGATCTGCTGCAGGAACTTGCGGTACTTGGCCATGCTGCGGATCGGGCCTGGGTGGGCCTTGTGCCAGGCGTCGAGTTCGGCCTGCAGCCGGTCGCGCTCGGCCAGCAACGCCGCGTTCTTCGGCGCCAGGTCGTGCACGATGCGGTCGAAGCCTTGCCAGAAGGCGGCCGGATCCACGCCCGTGCCGGGCAGGACCTTCTCCTCGATGAAGCGGTGCAGTTCGGCGGCCACCTGCAGGCCATGCACTTGGATGCGGTCGGTCATGTCGTTGGAAGTTGGGTTGCGGAAGAGGGAAAGAAGTCGAGCACCGCGCGCAGGCTGCTGGCCACACGGGTGGGTTCGGTGCCCAGCGGCTCGGGCGGCGCGCCGCTGCGGTTGACCCACAGCGTGGTGTAGCCGAACCAGGTGGCGCCAATGGCGTCCCAGGCATTGCTGGACACGAACAGGATCTCGCGCGCCGGCAGCTTCAGCGCCGCCGGGCCGATGGCGTAGGCCGCCGGGTCGGTCTTGTAGCGGCGCGTCTCGTGCACGCTGAGCAGCGGGTCGAGCAGGCCGTCGAGGCCGGCGCTCTTGACTGCCACCGCCAGCATCGGCGGATCGCCGTTGCTCAGGATGCCTGCGGGGATGCCGCGCGCCTTCAGCGCCTGCAGCACTGGCTTGTTCTCGGGGAAGCTGCTCAAGTGGTGGTACTGGTTCATCAGCCGCTCTTCGGCGGCGGCGTCCATCGCCAGGCCCAGCCGGGCTGCGGCATGGCGCAGGCCGGCGCGCGTCAGCTCCCAGAACGGCCGGTAGTGCTCGCCCTGCGGACTGCTCATCGACACCAGGCGGGTGTATTCGATCTGCTTGTCGCGCCACAGCACGGCCAGCCGCTCGCCATGGCCGGGAAACAGCTGCTCGGCCAGCAGCGCCACGCTGTAGACATCGAACAGCGTGCCGAAGGCGTCGAACAGCACCGCACGCGGCCAAGGCAACGGGCGGTGTCGGGGCGGCAGGGCAGCAGGCTGCATGGGCCGGAAATCTATGCCGAAGCCGGCCCGGCATTGCCTACGTCTGGGGTCTTGGATCAATGACTTTCCATGATCCAATTCCTCGGGTTTCCGTCGAACCATCTCGGCTTCCCGGCGGAATGACGATCCGGCTCGCCGGTTGATTTGTGATTTCTCCGGCGCTAATCTCCCCCCATGGCGAGACTAAAGCAAATCGAATCGTTCGTATCGGTGGCCCTGAAGGGCAGCCTGACGGCCGCCGCCAACGCCGAAGGCGTGGCCCCGGCGGTGATCGGCCGGCGCATCGACGCGCTGGAGGAGCGCCTGGGTGTGAAGCTGCTGGTGCGCACCACGCGGCGCATCACCTTGACCCACGAAGGCAGCGCCTTTCTCGAAGATTGTCAGCGCTTGCTAGCGGATATTGCCAATGCTGAAGCCAGTGTCAGCGCCGGCGGTGTGAAGGCGAGCGGGCACCTGCGCATCACCGCGCCCGCCGGCTTCGGACGCCGTCACGTGGCCCCGCTGGTACCCGATTTCGCCCGCATGCATCCCGAGGTGAGCCTGTCGCTGAATCTCAGCGACCGGGTGGTGGACATCATCAACGAAGGTGTGGATTGCGCCGTGCGGGTGGGCGACCTGCCCGATTCCAGCCTGGTCAGCGTGCGGCTGGCCGACAACCGCCGCCTGTGCGTGGCCACGCCGGACTACCTGAAGCGCGCCGGCACGCCGACGCAGCCGGCCGACCTGACGCGGCACGAATGCCTGATGCTGTCGTCGGATGCCAGCCAGACCCGCGGCTGGGCCTTTGCGGTCGACGGGCAGATCGTGCATCTGCGCCCTGGTGGCCGGCTGGACTGCAGCGACGGCGGTGTGCTGCACGATTGGTGCCTGCAGGGCCTGGGCATCGCCTGGCGCAGCACCTGGGAAGTCGAACGCGAGATCGCCGAGGGCCGGCTGGTCAGCGTGCTGGACGACTTTGCCGCGCCGCCGAACGGCATCTACGCCGTCTTCCCGCAGCGCAAGCACCTGCCGCTGCGGGTGCGCCTATGGATCGATTTCCTCAAGCACCACTACGGCGACCCGGCCTACTGGCAAGGCAGGGCCGCCCGCTGATTGAGGTCAACCGCCCGCGTCGGCCACGCACTTCTTGGTGAAGCTGGTGCGCGCCGCGCCGGCCAGTTTCTTGTCGTCGGCCTGCTTGTCGCAGGCCGCGGCGGCGGAGGCACCCTTGCCGCCGTCCTTCTCGCACTTGGTGACGAAGCTGGTGCGGGCCGCACCGGCCAGCTTCTTCTCGTCAGCCATCTTCTCGCAGGCCGCGCCGCCGGCACCGCCGGCATCCTTCTCGCACTTGGTGACGAAGCTGGTGCGGGCCGCACCGGCCAGCTTCTTCTCGTCGGCCTGCTTCTCGCAGGCGGCATTGGCCGCCAGGGCCGGGGTGGCGAAGGCGGCAATCGCCAGCGCGCAGAGGCTCATCGCAAGTTTCATCGGGGCTCCTCGGTGTGTTTGGTACGGCGCCACCCTGAGGCCGGCGCCGGAGCGCATTGAATCACGAAGCCTAGGCGCCGGGGCCGTTTCAGAGAATGCGCCGAGGGTGATGCAGCGCCTCGTGCGCGGCATGCAGCCGGCGCACCAGCACGCGGATGAAGGCCGCATCGAACAGCCGGCGCGTGCCCAGGCTCAGCTGCTCCAGCAGCTGCGGCGTGAAGGAGATGGTGGTCGCAGGCTCGGCCACCACCACGTCGGCACTGTGGATGCGCAGCTCGGGGCTGGGCGCCAGATAGGCCATTTCGCCCACCGAGGTGCCCGCCCCCAGCCGCGCCACACGAACGCCGCCGCGGAAGACCTCGATCACGCCCTGGGCGATGATGTGGAAGCTGTTGCCGGCCTCGCCGGCGCGGTACAGCGCATGGCCGAAGGGGCAACGCTGCCACTGCGCGCGGTGCACCACTTCCCACAGTTCCACGTCGCCGAAACCGGCAAAGAACTCCAGCTTGCGCAGCAGGTTGAAGCGTTCGGAATCCAGCACGCCCTGCAGCGGGCCACGCGGCAGGTCGCCCTCGGTCACCAGCGCCGAAAGCGCCTGCGCAAACTGTTCCCAGGTGGCCGGCCGGTCCTCGCGCCGCTTGCTCAGCGCCCTGGCGATCAGCCGGTCCAGCCGCTCGGGGACACCATCGCGCAAGGGCCGGAGCGACGCCGGTTCCGCATGGTAGATCTGGTGCATCAGCGCCGCCTGCTGCTGCGCGTCGAAGGGCGGCCGGCCGGCGATCAGGTGGTACAGCACGCCGGCCAGTGCATAGATGTCGGCGCGCGCGTCCAGCTCGTCGCCGTCCAGCTGCTCGGGCGGCATGTAGGCCAGCGAGCCGACGCGGAAGACCTGCGTGCGCTCGGACTGCAGGTTCATCACGCTGCCGAAATCGGTGATCTTGACGTCCACCACCTGGTCGTTCTGCAGCACTGCCAGGATGTTGGCCGGCTTCACGTCGCGGTGGATCAGGCCCTGGCGGAACACATAGTCCAGCGCCATCGCGCACTTGAAGCCGATCTCCACCACCTGTTCCAGCGGCAGCAGCGCGTCCGGGCGGCAGAAGCGCCGCAACGTGACGCCGCGCACGTACTCCATCACCAGATAAGGGCCCTCGGGGTCGTCCACCGCGTCGTGGATCTGCACCACGTTCGGATGCTGCAGGCGGCCCACCAGCGCCGCCTCGGCGGCAAAGAAGTGCTGCTGGAAGTGGCCTTCCGGGCTGTCCACCGCCAGGCCGGCGCGCACACGCTTGATTGCCACTTCGCGCTGGTGGAACTCGTCCCAGGCAAGGAACACCTCGCTGGTGGCACCTTCACCGAGACGCTCGCGCACCGGGTACTTGCCGATCTGCGCCGGCAGCCCTTCGGGGCGGTGGGTGCGGGCGTCGGCAGGGTGCGGGGCGGGCATGGGGTGGCGGCGCAGGGGCGCCACCTCGGATGGTGCCGCCAGGCCGCCGCCGGTGCCTGCGCAGAACGCCCGGCAGCGGCACTGTTTCACGCCGTTGCAAGGCCCAAAAGTAGAATCGCCGGATGATCCAAGCCAAGCAGGAGCTGTTGCAGGCGCTGGAGGCAGTGCTCGCGCAGATGGCTCCGGGCGCGGCCGTGGCCTGTGCCTTCGAATCGCCCAAGGTCGCCGCCCATGGCGACCTGGCCATCACCGCCGCGATGCCGCTGGCCCGCGCGCTGAAGAAGAACCCGCGCGAGCTGGCCCAGCAACTGGTCGAGCAGCTGAACGCCCAGCCGGCCGTGCAGCGCTGGGTGCAGGCGCTGGAAATCGCCGGCCCCGGCTTCGTCAACCTGCGCCTGAAGGACGCCGCCAAGCAGGCGGTGGTGGCCGAGGTGCTGCGCGACGGCGCCTGCTTCGGCCGCCAGGCCGCGCGCGGCGAGCGCGTGCTGGTCGAGTTCGTATCGGCCAACCCCACCGGCCCGCTGCACGTGGGCCATGCGCGGCAGGCAGCGCTGGGCGACTGCCTCTGCAACCTGTTCGAGGCGCAGGGCTGGCAGGTGAGCCGCGAGTTCTATTACAACGACGCCGGCGTGCAGATCGGCAACCTGGCCACCTCCACGCGGGCGCGGCTGCAGGGCCTGAAGCCCGGCGACGAAGGCTGGCCCGAGGCCGCCTACAACGGCGACTACATCGCCGACATTGCCGAGGCCTACCGCGCCCGCGCCACCGTCAAGGCCGACGACCGCGCGTTCACCGCCAGCGGCGATGTCGACGACCTGGACGACATCCGCCAGTTCGCGGTGGCCTACCTGCGCCGCGAGCAGGACCTGGACCTGCAGGCCTTCGGCGTGCGCTTCGACCATTACTTCCTCGAATCCAGCCTGTACACCAGCGGCCGCGTCGAGGCCGCGGTGCAGCGCCTGGTCGCAGGCGGCGACACCTACGAGAAGGACGGCGCGCTGTGGCTGCGCAGCACCGACTACGGCGACGACAAGGACCGCGTGATGCGCAAGTCCGAAGGGGGTTACACCTACTTCGTGCCCGACGTCGCCTACCACCTGAACAAGTTCGAGCGCGGCTTCCACAAGGTCATCAACGTGCAGGGCAGCGACCACCACGGCACGATCGCGCGGGTCCGCGCCGGGCTGCAGGCGGCGCGCCTGGACGTCCCGCAAGGCTTCCCCGACTACCTGCTGCACAAGATGGTCACGGTGATGCGCGGCGGCCAGGAGGTGAAGATCTCCAAGCGCGCCGGCAGCTACGTGACGTTGCGCGACCTGATCGACTGGACCAGCCGCGACGCGGTGCGCTTCTTCCTGATCAGCCGCAAGGCCGACACCGAGTTCGTTTTCGACATCGACCTGGCATTGAAGGCCAACGACGAGAACCCGGTGTTCTACGTGCAGTACGCGCATGCGCGCATCTGCTCGGTGCTGGCGCAGTGGAGCCAGGGGCTGGATGGGGCAGACCTGTCGCGCCTGACCGCGCCTACCGAACTGGCGCTGATGCTGAAGCTCGCCGACTACCCGACCATGCTGGCGCGCGCCGCGGCCGAGCTGGCTCCGCACGACGTGGCGTTCTATCTGCGTGACCTGGCGGCGGCCTTCCACAGCTACTACGCGGCCGAGCGCTTCCTGGTCGATGACTCGGACCTGGCCCGCGCGCGCATGGCGCTGCTGGCCGCCACACGGCAGGTGCTGCGCAACGGGCTGGGCCTGCTGGGCGTGAGCGCGCCCGAGGCCATGGCCCGCGAGGCCGCCCCCGTGGAGGCCGCATGATCCGCCGGCCCGCCCGTGGCGGCTTCCTCACCGGCCTGGTGATCGGCCTGCTGATCGGCCTGGGCGCCGCGCTGGCGGTGGCGCTGTACGTCACCAAGGTGCCGGTGCCCTTCATCAACAAGGTGCCGCAGCGCACCGCCGAGCAGGACGCCGCCGAGGCTGAACGCAACCGCAACTGGGACCCGAACGCCGGGCTGGGCAGCAAGCCGGCCGTCCGTCCGGCCAATGCCGGCTCGACACCGCCAGCGTCTGTGGCAGCCCCGGCTCCGGCCGCGGTGGCCAGCGCACCGGCGCCCGCCACCGCGGCGGCCTCGGTGCCGCGGGCGGCCGCCTCGGCGGCCAAGCCGGCCGCACCGGGACTGATCTACTTTGCCCAGGCCGGCGCCTTCACCCGGGCCGAGGACGCCGAGGCGCAGCGCGCCAAGCTGGCCCTGCTGGGCCTGGATGCCAAGCTCAGCGAGCGCGAACAGGCCGGCCGCACGGTGTACCGGGTGCGCGTGGGGCCGTTCGAGGCCAAGCCGCAGGTCGATGCGGTGATCGAGAAGCTGCAGGCCGCCGGCGTCGATTCGACCCTGGTGCGCGTCGAGCGGCAGTGAACTTCGGCGCGCCGGGCGACTCCAGACAACCCTTGCCCATGAAGGAAAGCGATGAACAGGCGTGATTTCTCCCTGAATCTGGCCGGTGCCAGCCTGGCCGCCCTGTGGTCCGGCACGGCCGCCGCACAAGGCGGGCCGGTCGAAGGCACCCACTACAGCCGGCTCGCCCAGCCGGTGCCGGTGTCGGCGCCGGCCGGCAAGGTGGAGGTGATCGAGTTCTTTTCCTACGGCTGCCCGCACTGCTATGCGCTGGAGCCGACGCTCGAAGTGTGGGCCAAGCGGCTGCCGCCGGACGTGGTGTTCAAGCGCGTGCCGGTGGGCTTCAACGCGCTGTACGAGAACTACCAGAAGATCTTCTATGCGCTGGAAGCCATGGGCCAGCAGGAACAGATGCACATGAAGGTCTTCAACGCCATCCACCAGCAGCGCCAGCGACTGGACAAGGAGGCCGACATCGCCGCCTTCATGACGGCCAACGGCCTGGACGGCGCCAAGTTCATCGAGCTGTACAAGTCCTTCAGCGTACAGTCCAAGGCCAAGCAGGCCCAGCAACTGAGCAACGCCTACAAGATTGACGGCGTGCCGGCGATGGCCGTGCAAGGCCGCTACACCACCTCGGGCTCGCAGGCCGGCAGCAACGAGCGCGCGCTGGCCGTGACCGACGCACTGGTCCAGCTGGCCCGCAAGCCGGGCTGACGGGCGTGCCAGGCGGCCATGGCCGCCTGGAAGGGGCAGGACTTGCGGCTAGAATGCCCCTGCAAGTTTCATGCCGATGATTGCTTCCCTTCGATCCCTCCGGCCGTACCCCGCGGCCTGGCTGCTCGCCCTGGCCCTGCTTGGCGGCGGGCCGGCGCTCGCCGAAAAGGCCGATCGCAACAAGCCGATGACGATCGAGGCGGACAAGCCGGGCAGCGTGGACCTGCAGCGCCAGGTGGTCATCTTCAACGGCAACGTGGTCATCAGCCAGGGCACGATGGTGCTGCGCGCCGACCGGGTGGAGCTGCGCGAGCGGCCTGACGGCTACCGCGAGGCCATGGCCATTGGCAGCGCCGAGCGGCCGGCCAGCTTCCGGCAAAAGCGCGACGGCGTCGACGAGACGGTGGAGGGGGCGGCCGAGCGCATCGAATTCGATGCCCGCAGCGACACGCTGCGCTTCGTCGGCAATGCCGCGGTGCGCCGGCTGCGTGCCGGCGTGGTGGCTGACGAGATCACCGGGTCGCTGATCACCTGGGACAACACCAACGAGCTGTTCAAGGTGACCGGTGGCGCCGCCACCCCGGCCAACCCCACCGGCCGGGTGCGTGCGGTGTTCGCGCCGCGCGAGGAAAGCGCCGCATCGGCACCGGCCGCCGGCACGGCGTTGCCGTTGAAGCCGGCGGGGACGCCGCGGTGAGCGCCGCGCCGCAGCCGGAAGCCGCCAGCCGGCTGCAGGCCCAGGGACTGCGCAAGAGCTACGGCTCGCGCATGGTGGTCAAGGACGTGCACCTGGCGGTGGGCGCCGGCGAGGTGGTGGGTCTGCTGGGCCCCAACGGCGCCGGCAAGACCACCACCTTCTACATGGTGGTGGGCCTGATCCGTGCCGACGCCGGGCAGATCCAGATCGACGGCCAGCCGGTGCACGGCCTGCCGATCCACAAGCGCTCGCGCCTGGGGCTGTCGTACCTGCCGCAGGAAGCGTCGATCTTCCGCAAGCTGTCGGTCGAGGACAACGTGCGCGCGGTGCTGGAGCTGCAGGTGGATGCGCAGGGCCGGCCGCTGAAGAAGGCGGTGATCGACGAGCAGCTGCATCGCCTGCTGCACGAACTGGGCATCGAGAAGCTGTACGATTCGCCGGCGCCGGCGCTGTCCGGCGGCGAGCGGCGGCGGGTGGAGATCGCCCGCGCGCTGGCCACGCAGCCGCGCTTCATCCTGCTGGACGAGCCCTTCGCCGGCATCGACCCGATCGCGGTGATCGAGATCCAGCGCATCATCGGTTTCCTGCGCCAGCGCGGCATCGGCGTGCTGATCACCGACCACAACGTGCGCGAGACGCTGGGCATCTGCGACCGGGCGTACATCATCAGCGACGGCCAGGTGCTGGCCGAGGGCACGCCGCAGCAGATCATCGACAACGCCGAGGTGCGCAAGGTGTACCTGGGCGAGAACTTCCGCATGTAGGCGCAGCGCGGTGTCGATGATGAAACCCTCGCTGCAGGTCCGGCTGTCGCAGCACCTGGCGCTGACGCCGCAGCTGCAGCAGTCGATCCGCCTGCTGCAGCTGTCCACGCTGGAGCTGCAGCAGGAAATCGAGCAGATGCTCGAGCAGAACCCCTTCCTCGAGGCCGACGAGGAAGCCGCCGCCTTCGACACCGCACCGGTGGAGCGCAGCGGCGAGGCCGCACCCGAGCGCGACGAGGCCGATTTCGGCGAGCCCGAGACGGCCGAGGTGCGCGCCGAGGACTTCGGCGCCACCGAGCGCGACGACTGGGAGAACGGCACCGAGCGCGACGATTTCGACGGCATCCGCGAGATGCCGGGCCTGAGCGGCCAGGGCGCGCAGGGCGATGAGGACGGCGGCGAATACGAGCGCGACCAGGGCAGCATCTCGCTGCAGGAGCACCTGCGCGGCCAGGTGGCCGGCATGCGCCTGGCCGCCGACGAGCGCGCCGCGCTGGAGGTGCTGATCGAATCGCTGGACGCCGACGGCTACCTGGCCGACACGCTGGACGAGATCGCGGCCCGACTGGCCGACATGATGGGCCTGGATCCGGACGATGCCGACGCCGCCGAGGACCTGCGCTCGCGCCTGCAGTGCGCGCTGAACTGGCTGCACAGCATGGAGCCGCTGGGTGTGGGGGCGCGCAGCTTGAGCGAATGCCTGAGCCTGCAGCTGCGGGCCCGCGAGCGCAGCGCGGCGCAGGCGGTGGCGCTGCAGATCTGCGAGCGCCACCTGGAGCTGCTGGCCAAGCGCGACTTCAAGCGCCTGGCCGCCGCCACCGGCGTGGACGAGGCGCTGGTGCGCGAAGCGCAGACGCTGATCGTGCAGTGCGAGCCCAAGCCCGGCCGGCCCTTCGAGCACACCGAGACCCATGCGGTGGTGCCCGACGTGGTGGTGCGGCGCAGCGGCCGCGGCCTGAAGGTGCTGCTGAACCCCGACGTGATGCCCAAGCTGCGCATCAACGACCTGTACGCACAGGCGCTGCGCGGCGCACGCGGCAGCGGCAACCATGCGTCGCTGAGCGCGCGGCTGCAGGAGGCGCGCTGGTTCATGAAGAACATCCAGCAGCGCTTCGACACCATCCTGCGCGTGTCCACCGCCATCGTCGAGCGGCAGAAGAGCTTCTTCACGCATGGCGAGATCGCGATGAAGCCGCTGGTGCTGCGCGAGATCGCCGACGAACTGGGCCTGCACGAATCTACGATCTCGCGCGTCACCACCGCCAAGTACCTGGCCTCGCCGATGGGCACCTACGAGCTGAAGTACTTCTTCGGCTCGTCGCTGAACACCGAATCCGGCGGCAATGCTTCCAGCACGGCGGTGCGCGCGCTGATCAAGCAACTGGTCGCCGCCGAGGACCCGGACAAGCCGTTGTCCGACAGCCAGCTGAGCCAGATGCTCGACGAGCAGGGCATCCAGGTGGCGCGGCGCACCGTGGCCAAGTACCGCGAGGCGCTGAAGATCGCGCCCGCCAACCTGCGCAAGGTGTAGCCGGGTGCGCTGGCGTCTGTTCCTGCCCTGCGCGGCCGGCGTCGAGGCGCTGCTGTGCGACGAGATCGGCCGCCTGCTCCCCGGCACGCCGGTGCAGGCGCGCCGCGGCGGCGTGTCGCTGGCCACCGACAGCGCCGGGCTGATGGCGCTGCACATCGGCAGCCGGCTGGCACAGCGCGTGCTGCTGGAAGTGGCCGGTGCCGACTACCGGCACGAGGACGACCTGTACGCGCTGGCGCGGCGGGTGGACTGGGCCACCTGGATCACCCCGCGGCACACGCTGCGGGTGGACACCACCGCACAGCGCAGCCCGCTGCGCAGCCTGAACTTCGCAGCGCTGCGCATCAAGGACGCAGTCTGCGACCAGCTGCGCGAGACCGCCGGCGAGCGGCCCAATGTCGACACCCGCCACCCCGACCTGCCGCTGCTGCTGCACCTGGGGCCGCAGCGCGCCACGCTGTACATCGACGCCTCTGGCGAGGCGCTGTTCAAGCGCGGCTGGCGCGAGGACAAGGGCGACGCGCCGCTGAAGGAGACGCTGGCCGCCGCCATGCTGGCCGCCGCCGGGTGGCAGGGCACGCCTGCCGAGGGCGGCGCGCTGCACGACCCCTGCTGCGGCAGCGGCACCATCGCCATCGAGGCCGCGCAGATCGCCTGCGGCATCGCGCCGGGGCTGCAGCGGCGCTTCGCCTTCGAGCGGCTGCTGCCCTTCGCCACGCCGGAGATGCGTGCGCTGATGCAGCGCCAGCGCAGCCTGGCGCAAGCCCGCGTGCATGCGCCGGCGGTGCCGATCTCGGCCAGCGACGTGTCCTTCCGCATGCTCGACTTCGCGCGGCGCAACGCGCAGCGCGCCGGCGTGGCCCATGCCATCGATTTCCATGGCGGCGACGCGCTGGAGCGGCCTGCGCCGGTGCTGCCGCCCGAGCTGCCCGGCACGGTGATGCTGAACCCGCCCTATGGGGAGCGCATCGAGGTCGCCGGCAAGGCCGCGCGACCCTCTGCCGAGGACCGCGACACACCGAGCGACTTCTTCCCGCGGCTGGCCGCGCACTGGAAACGCGCCTACACCCAGCACCCGGCCGGCTGGACCGCCTGGGTGCTGAGCCCGGACATGAAGCTGCCCGGCGCGATGCGGCTGAAGGCTTCGCTGCGCGTGCCGATGTGGAACGGCCCGATCGAGTGCCGGCTGTACCGCTTCGAGCTGGTGGCCGGCTCGGCGCGCGACTAGCGGCTCATTGCAACGCGCAGGCCCCCGGGCCGTCCGGGTGGCCGCAGCTGCCGCAAGGGCCCATCGGCCCGGCGGCCATCGCCAGCTCGGGGCCGGACGCGGCGGTGGCAAACACCGAGAGCTGCTTGTCCAGGTGCTGCGAATGGCACTGTGGGCATTCCAGCCGTGTGTCCGAGCGCACCAGCAGCTCGAAGCCGTGGCCGCAGTCGTGGCAGGCGTATTCGAAGATCGGCATGGTCGGTTCCTTCCTGGGTCGCCATTTTGGCTCCGGCGTCACATCGCTGCGCGATATGAGCCTACACCGAAGCGCTTTGCGCTTTGAAGGCTGCCGCGGCGCCGCGTTATCGTCCGGCCTCCACGACGCAGGAGTTGTTTGATGAAGATCGCGTTTTTCGGTGCTGGGCTGATGGGCACCGGCTTCGTGCGCCGCGCACAGGCCAACGGCTGGCAGGTGAACGTCTGGAACCGCAGCCCGGCCAAGGCCCAGGCGCTGGCCGCCTTGGGCGCGACGCCCTGCACCGACCCGGCCGCCGCGCTGCAAGGGGCCGAGCGCATCCACCTGTCGCTGGCCGACGATGCGTCGGTGGATGGCGTGCTGGAGCCGCTGGCCGGGCAGATCGGCGAGCGCTGCTGGATCGTCGACCACACCACCACCGCGGTGCGGCCCACCGCCGAACGCGCCGCGCGCTGGGCCGCACGCGGCCGGGTCTATGTGCACGCGCCAGTGTTCATGGCGCCCAGCCAATGCGCCGAAGGCACCGGGCTGATGCTGGTCTCGGGCCCGCGCGCGCACCATGACGCTCTGCTGCCCGTGCTGCAGCAGATGACCGGCAAGGTGCACTACGTGGGCGAGGCGCCTGAGCGCGCCGCCGCCTTCAAGCTCTTCGGCAACCTGACGCTGCTCGGCCTGCTGGGCGTGCTGGGCGACGTCAACCGGCTGGCGCATGCGGTGGGCATCGGCACCGCCGAGGCCTTTGCGCTGTTCGAGCAGTTCAACCCCGGCCAGACGCTGCCGGCGCGCGCGGCGCGCATCAGCGCTGGCGGCTTCGACAAGCCGTCCTTCGAGATCGCGATGGCGCGCAAGGACGTGCGGCTGATGATCGAAGAGGCGCAGCGCGGCGGCGTCGACCTGTTCGTGATGCCGGCCGTGGCCGCGATGTTCGATGCCGCCATCGCCCGCGGCGAAGGCGCACTGGACGCCGCCGCGGCGGCGCGCATGCCGCTGTAAGCCACCACCGGAGGCGACGATGATCGAACATGAGATCGACATCCCCACCGACGACGGCGCGATGAACAGCTTCGTCGTGCATCCCGAGGAAGGCGGGCCCTTCCCGGTGGTGTTGTTCTACATGGACGCGCCGGGCAAGCGCGAGGAGCTGCACGACATGGCGCGCCGCCTGGCCGCCGTGGGCTACTGCGTGCTGCTGCCCAACCTGTACTACCGCCAGCGCCGCGAATACAGCCTGAAGGAGCGCACCGAGCCGGCCATGGCCGAGATGTTCGGGCTGATGAACTCGCTGAACCGGCAGACCACCGAAACGGATACCCGTGCGCTGCTGCGCCACGCCGACGGCCTGCCGGCGGCGGACGCCACGCGTGTCGGCGCAGTGGGCTACTGCATGAGCGGGCCCTTCGTCATGTGGGCGGCGGCGGCCTTCCCCGAGCGGCTGGCCTGCATTGCCTCGATCCATGGCGCCAACATGGCCACCGACGCGGCGGATTCCCCGCACCGCATGCCGCCGAAGATCCGCTGCGAGTGCTACTTCGCCTGCGCCGAGATCGACCGCTGGGCGCCGCCGGCCGACATCCAGTCGCTGCAGCAGGCGCTGCAGGCCGCCGGCACGCCGCACCGCATCGAGTGGTACCCGGGCGCCGAACACGGCTTCGTCTTCCCGCAACGCGCCGGCATCTACCGGCGCGAGGCCGCCGAGCGCCACTGGGAGCGGCTGTTCAGCCTGTTCGGCCGGCACCTGCGACCGGGCCGCGCCGCCGCCTAAGGCTTGTCGGCGATGAACAGCGCCTGGTATTCGCCGGCCACCAGCCGCGCATCGAAGGCCAGGGCGATGCGCTCGATCAATGCATGGGCGGCGGCGCGGCGCTGCCAGTCGTCCGCATAGAACAGGCTCAGCCGCTGCTCCTGCGGGCGCAGGAAACCCAAGGACAGCGTCAGGCCGCCAATGCCCACCTTCTGCATCGTCGGCAGGCTGTCCGGCGCCAGCGTGGCGCCGAACTCGCGGACCAGGAAGGCCGCCAGCGCTTCCTGCATCGCCGGCCCCACCGGCTGCAGGCTGTAGCTCAGCGAATCCATCTCACGTCCGCTGAGGCGGCCGCGCCAGGGCTCGGCGGCCGGGTTGCGCAGGCTGGCCTGCTCGCTGCCGTCGGGCAGCCGGCGCCAGACCACCGCGCGCTGCGCGAACGCCGCATCGATGCCCTGCGCGTTCGGCAGCCGCCAGCGCGCCAGGTCCACCGGCAGCGCCACGCCACGCTGGCGGGTGAAGTCGAAGGCCACCAGCCCGTGCTCGAAGCGCCGTTCGATGTCGGTCTCGCCGGGCCGGTCGCGTGCGGCGGCCACGACGAACTGCGTGGCCCCGGGCGAGAAAACCAGCAGCGGCGAGTGCTTCGGATAGAAGCCCTGCAGCGCCTGCAGCACTGCGCTGTCGGTGAGCCCGTAGCGGTGGACCTGCAGCGTGCGCAGGTCGATCACCGCCCGCGCGTACACCGCCAGCCAGCGGCCGGCCGACAGCGCCGGCAGCGGCTGCGGCCGGTGCGCCGGCCCCACCACCGTCACCGGCCCGGGCTGGCCGCCGGGCGCATCCAGCCATTGCCAGTGCGCGTGGGCGCCATCGCGCGGCGCCAGTTCGGCAAGCCGCGGTGCACCGTCGGCCACGGTGAGCAGCCAGGCGCCAGCCTCCATCAGCAGCAAGGCCGGTTGCGCAGGCGTGCCCGGCACGCGCACTTCCCACCACGGTGCGCCCTGAGTGGGGCTCGCGCCGGGCAGCGCTACCGGCTGGTCGCGGAACAGCACCCGGTAGGTGGTGATCTCGGTGCGCCGGAATGGGTTGCCGGAGGTGTTGGGAAAACCGCCCGCGGCGACGCGGCGTTCCACCGCCTCGATGCGGAAGGGCCCGGCCTCCACCGTCTGCGCGCGCAGCGCGCGCGGGCCGAGCCACAGGGCCAAGCCGGCGCCCAGCGCCCGGCGCCGCGCGATGCCGCCGCCGGCCGGCTGCGGCGGGCTCAACGGCGCATCAGGCTCCCGAGCAGGCCGCCCAGGTCGCCCAGGCCGCCTTGGGGCAGCTTGCCGCCAGGCGTCAGCTGGTCCACCACCTGCGGCAGCATCTGCGACAGCTGCGCGCCAAGGTCGCCGGTGGACAGGCCCATCTTCTCGGCCATCTGCGACATCTGGTCGCCGCCGAAAGCCTGCTGCAGTTGCTCCGGCGAGACCGGCAGGTTCTGCCCAGTACCCACCCAGGAATTCACCTGCTCGCCCAGCCCCGCCTGCTGCAGCTGCTGCAACAGCCCCGCCAGGCCGCCGCCGCCCTGCCCGTTGTCGGACAGCATGCCCATCACCAGCTTCAGCAGCGCGTCCTGCCCGCCGCCGCCGCCCTGGCCGCCGAGCGCGCCGCTCACCATGTCCAGCAAACCCATGTTCATCTCCCTGCAGTGGTCGGCAGATTCTGCGAGGCCCGGCGATGGCTGGCAAGCCACAGCAGGGCCAGCCCCAGCAGCCCCAGGGGCAGCAGCGAGCCCAGGTTCATCGAGGTCCAGCCGCCTGTGGTGACCAGCGCGCCCGAGCTGAAGGAGGTGACAGTCATCGTCGTGAACACCCAGAAGTCCATCGCGCCCTGCGCGGTGGTGCGCTCCTCGGGCCGGTAAGCCTCGGTCAGCAGCGTGGTGCCGCCCAGGTACAGGAAGTTCCAGCCCACGCCCAGCGCGAACAGCGCGCCCAGGAAGTGCATCAGCTCGGTGCCGCTTAGCGCAAAGGCCACGCAGCCGATGTTCAGCAGCAGGCCCACGGTCATGATCGGCAGCGTGCCGAAACGCTTGATCAGGTGGCCGGTGAAGAAGCTGGGCACGAACATGCCCAGCACGTGCCATTCCAGCACCAGCGCCGCATCCGAGAACGGGTGCGAGCACTGCGCCATGGCAATCGGCGTGGCCGCCATCAGCAGGTTCATCACGCCATAGCCCAGCGCCGCCGCGGCCACCGCGATGACGAACACCGGCTGGCGCGCGATCTCGCGCAGCGGCCGACCGCCGGCCACCTGCGCGGCGGTGGGCATTGGCGGGAAGGGGATCAGGCTGATCAGCGCCAGCGCCACCAGCGCCACGCCCACCAGCGACAGATAGGCGCCGACGAAGGGCTGCGCAAACAGGTCGCGCGTGCCCGAGGCCAGGTTGGGCCCGAACACGCCGCCGATGATGCCGCCGGCCAGCACCCAGGAGATGGCCTTCTCGCGCGCCGACGGCGGCACCAGCTCAGCCGCGGCAAAGCGATAGAGCGAGCCGTTGGCCTGGTAGTAGCCGGCCAGCACCGTGCCCAGCACCAGCAGGCCGAAGCTGCGCTGCCAGGCGGCATAGGCGCACAGCGCGGTGGCGGCGATGCCCCACAGCAGCCCCACCTGGAAGGCGCGCTTGCGGCCCACCTTGCGCTGGTGGCGGGCCACCAGCGCGGTGCTCAGCGCGCCGCCGGCCACGTAGGCCGACAGAGGCACCGTAGCCAGCCAGGCAGTGGGCGCCAGCTGCAGGCCGACCAGGCCGTTGATGGCGATGAAGACGACGTTGTTGGTCAGGAACAGGCCCTGGCACAGCGTCAGCAGCAGCAGGTGGCAGTTCATGCGTTCAGTCCGATCCAGGCCAGCAGCGCCAGTGGCGCGGTTTCGGCGCGCAGCACGCGCGCGCCCAGGTGGGTGGGCTGGAAGCCGGCCGCGCGCGCGGCGGCTTCCTCGTCGGGCGTCAGGCCGCCTTCGGGGCCGCTCAGGCACAGCAGCGCGCTCGCGCCGGCCGCGGCGCTTGCCAGCGGTGCCGCCGCGGCGTCGGGGGCCAGCAGCAGGCGGCGAGGGCCTTCGTCAGGACGCGCGAGCATGGCCTGCAGCGTCTGCACCGGCGCGATCTGCGGCACTCGATTGCGGCCGCACTGCCCGGCCGCCGCCGCTGCAATGCCCTGCCAGTGCTGGCGCTTGCGCTCGGCGCGCTCGCCGTCCAGGCGCAGCACCGAGCGCTCGGTGTGCAGCGGCCAAATCGCGTGCACGCCCAGCTCGGTGGCCTTCTCGACCAGCCAGTCCATGCGCTCGTTGGCCGGCATGCCCAGCGCCACGGTGACCGGCACCGCCAGCTCGCGCTCGGTGGCGTCGAAGGTCTCGACGCGCACGCGCACCTGGCTGCGGCCCATCTGCAGCACCTGCGCCTGCCAGGCGCCGCCCTGGCCGTTGAACAGCCAGACCCGCTCGCCGGGCTGCAGGCGGCGCACCTGCACATGGCGTGCGGCGGCCTCCGGCAGGTCGGTCTCGAGCCCGGCCTGCAGCGGCAGGTCGGCATATAAGCGCACGCTCATACACCGGAGTGTGCCCTATCGGGCGGTGGAGGCCGTTCAGGCCCGGGCTTCGCGCAGCTCGCGGCGCAGGATCTTGCCGATGGTGCTCTTCGGCAGTTCGGCGCGGAACTCGATGCTCTTCGGCCGCTTGTAGCCGGTGAGGTGCGCCTCGCAGAAGCTGCGGATCTCGGCCTCGGTCAGTTCGTCGTCCTTCTTCACCACCACCAGCTTCACCGCCTCGCCGGCCTTGGCGTCAGGCACGCCGAAGGCGGCGCATTCGAGCACGCCCGGCAGGCTGCTGACCAGGTCCTCGATCTCGTTGGGATAGACATTGAAACCGCTGACCAGGATCATGTCCTTCTTGCGGTCGACGATGCGAAAGGCACCGCGCTCGTCGACCATGCCGATGTCACCGGTGCGGAAGAAGCCGTCGCGCGTCATCACCTTGGCGGTTTCGTCGGGCCGCTGCCAGTAGCCGGCCATGACCTGAGGGCCGCGGATGGCAATCTCGCCGGCCAGGCCGGGGCCGACCTCCAGGCCGGCGTCGTCCAGCAGCTTCAGTTCGGTGTTCGGCAGCGGCATGCCGATGTGGCCGCTGTAGGCCGTGCTGTCCACCGGGTTGCAGGTGGCCGAGGGGCTGGTCTCGCTGAGGCCGTAGCCCTCTACGATCGGGCAGCCGGTCTTCTGCAGCCACAGCCGCGCGGTGCCTTGCTGCACCGCCATGCCGCCGCCCACCGACAGCACCAGGTGGCTCCAGTCGACACTGTGGAAGGCCGGATGGTGGGCGATGGCGTTGAACAGCGTGTTCACGGCCGGGAAGCTGTGGAAGCGGTGCTTCGACAGCTCCTTCAGCAGCGCACCGATATCGCGCGCATTGGGGATCAGGATGTTGCAGCCGCCGATGTGCAGCGACAGCATCATGTTGGTGGTGAAGCCGAAGATGTGGTACAGCGGCAGCGCGCAGACCGTGGTGGGCTGCTGGCCAGGCGGGATCTGCTGCAGCGCAGGCCGGTTCCAGGCCTCGGACTGCAGCACGTTGGCCACCAGGTTGCGGTGCAGCAGCACCGCGCCCTTGCTGACGCCGGTGGTGCCACCGGTGTACTGCAGCACGGCGATGTCGTCCGGCCCCACCGCCACCGGCGACAGGCCGATCGTGCGGCCCTGGGCCAGCGCGTCCTTGAAGCGCACGGCATCGGGCAGCTGGAAGGGCGGCACCAGCTTCTTCAGCTTGCGCACCACATGGTTGACCAGCGGGCGCTGCAGGCTGCCCAGCAGGTCACCCATCGAAGCCAGGATCACGTGCTCGGTGGGCACCGCGTCGATCACCTGTTGCAGCGTGGCCGCGAAGTTCTCCAGCACCACGATGGCCCGCGCGCCGGAGTCCTTCAGCTGGTGTTCCAGCTCGCGCGCCGTGTACAGCGGGTTGACATTGACCACCACCAGGCCGGCCCGCAGGATGGCGGCCACTGCCACCGGGTACTGCGGCACGTTCGGCAGCATCACCGCCACGCGATCGCCGCGGGCCAGCCCCAAGCTCTGCAGATAGGCGGCGAAAGCGCGCGAGCAGGCGTCGATCTCGGCAAAGCTGAAGCTGCGGCCCATGTACTTGTAGGCCGGCAGCGCGGCATGCCTGGCGAAACCCTGCTCCAGCAGGGCCACCAGCGAGGCATACAGGTCGGTGCGCACTTCCGCCGGCACGCCGGCGGGGTAGTGCTTCAACCAGACCTTGTCCATCCGAAATCTCCTGCGCCGACCGAGCTGCGCTCCCGGGTTGACTCGACCCCGTTGCGCCGATTCTGACGGCAGGCTGACGAGACCAGCATCAGGGGATTCGATAGCGCAGCCCGGGTGCGCCGGCGCGAAATCACGAGGGGTTTACCCGTGTTGCCGGCGGGTCGTCGCAATGAAAAATGGACCACGCAAGCCATCCCAAGACACACCACGACGGAGACGAGATGACCCGCCTGCTTCGCCCCTTGCGCGCACTGTTCGCGCTGCTGGCCCTGAGCTTCTGCGCCAGCGCCTTCGCCCAGTACCCGAACCGTCCGATCACGCTGGTCGTGCCCTGGGGCGCGGGCGGCGGCACCGATGCGGTGGCCCGCTTCATCGCCAGCCTGATGGAGAAGGACCTGGGCCAGCCGGTCAACGTGGTCAACCGCACCGGCGGCTCGGGCGTGGTCGGCCATTCGGCCATCGCCACCGCCGCGCCCGACGGCTACACCATCGGCATGATCACGGTGGAAATCACGATGATGCACCACCAGAAGCTGACCGAGCTGAACCCGGCCAGCTACACGCCGATCGCGCTGGTCAACCTCGACCCTGCCGGCTTCCAGGTGCGTGCCGATTCCAGCTACAAGACCATGGCCGACGTGCTGGCCGCGATCAAGGCCAACCCGGGCAAGTTCAAGGCCTCGGGCACGGGCCAGGGTGGCATCTGGCACCTGGCGCTGGCCGGCATGCTCAGCGACCTGAAGATCGACCCGGCCACCGTGCCCTGGGTGCCGAGCAACGGCGCCGCGCCGGGCCTGCAGGACCTGGTGGCCGGCGGCGTGGAGTTCGTGCCCTGCTCGCTGCCCGAAGCGCGCTCGCTGATCGATGCCGGCAAGGTGCGCTCGCTGACGGTGATGGCCACCGAACGCGCGGCACTGTTCCCGAACGTGCCCACGCTGAAGGAAGCCACCGGCTCGGGCTGGACCACCGGCGCCTGGCGCGGCATTGCCGCGCCGAAGGGCCTGCCCAAGGAGGTGCAGACGCGGCTGGAAGCGTCGGTGAAGAAGGCCTACGACAGCAAGGAATACAAGGACTTCATGACGCAGCGCGGCTTTGGCGTGCTGTGGGGCAACTCTGAAGAGTTCGCCAAGTTCATGGCCAAGGGCGATGCCGACATGAAGTCGGTGATGACCGCGGTGGGCCTGGCCAAGTAGCACGGCGTGCAGCGCACCGACCGTTGGGTCGGCATCGGCCTGGCGCTTCTGGCGCTGGCGGTGCTGTGGACCGCCCGCGCTTTCCCCAACGTGCCGGGGCAGAAGCTGGGCGCGGCCCTCCTGCCGATGATCGTGGGCAGCGGGCTGCTGCTGTGCGCCATCGGGCTGGTGCTGCGCAGCCTGCGCGCCGCGGCCTATGCCGGCGAGCCGCCTCGCGCCGCGCAAGGCAGCGAGCACTTCGGCAGCGCGCTAGTGATCATCGGCGCGGTGCTGGCCTACCTGCTGCTGTCCGAGCGGCTGGGCTTCCTGCTGATCGCGCCGCTGTGCCTGCTGGCGGTGTTCCGTGCGCTGCGCGTCGGCTGGGGGCCGGCAGTGGGCTGGGCCCTTGGTGGCACGCTGCTCGTGCACCTGGCCTTCTACAAGCTGCTGCGCGTGCCACTGCCGTGGGGCGTGATCACGCCCTTCTACTGACTTCGCCGCGATGGATGCCGTCGTCACGGCCTTCGGGCTGGTGTTCCAGCCCTATGTGCTGCTGGTGATCCTGCTGTCGGCCGTCTACGGCCTGTTCGTCGGCGCGATCCCCGGCCTGACGGCCACCATGGCCACTGCGCTGCTGGTGCCGGTGACCTTCTTCATGCCGCCGGTGCCGGCGGTGGCGGCCATCGTCACCGCCACCGCGATGGCCATCTTCAGCGGCGACATCCCCAGCGCGCTGCTGCGCATGCCGGGCACGCCGGCCTCGGCCGCCTACACCGACGAGGCCTACCTGCTGACCAAGAAGGGCCAGGCCGAGACCGCACTCGGCGCCGGGCTGGTGTTCTCGGTGCTGGGCGGCATCTTCGGCGTGCTGGTGCTGATCGTGGCGGCGCCGGCGCTGGCCGAGATCGCGCTGAAGTTCAGCTCCTTCGAGTACTTCTGGCTGGTGATGCTGGGCTTCACCTGCGCGATCTTCATTGCCGGCAGCGACCCGCTGAAGGGCATGGTGTCGCTGCTGCTGGGCCTGCTGATCAGCGTGGTCGGGCTGGAGAACCCGGCCGGCGCACCGCGCTACACCTTCGGCAATGCCGACCTGATGGGCGGCATCCCGCTGATCCCGCTGATGATCGGCATGTTCGCGGTGTCGGAGATCCTCCGCTACGCGGTGCGGGTGGTCAAACCCGAGATGGCCACCGAGCGGCCTTTCGGCAATGTCTTCAAGGGCATGGGCGCGCTGCTGCGCAAGTACCCGCTGCAATTGTTCCGCGGCTCGGCGCTGGGCACCGCGGTGGGCGCGCTGCCCGGCGCGGGCGCCGACATCGCCGCGTGGATGTCCTATGCGGCGAGCAAGCGCTTCTCGAAGGAGCCACAGAAGTTCGGCACCGGGCATGTGGAAGGCATCGTCGAATCGGGCGCGGCCAACAATGCCGCGCTGGGCGGCGCGTGGATCCCGGCGCTGGTGTTCGGCATCCCCGGCGATTCGATCACCGCCATCGCCATCGGCGTGCTGTACCTGAAGGACATGAACCCGGGGCCGACGCTGTTCGTCAACAACCCGCAGAACATCTATGCGGTGTTCATCGTCTTCATCCTGGCGCAGGCACTGATGTTGCCGCTGGGCTGGGGCGTGATCAAGGTGGCCAAGCAGGTGCTGCGCATCCCGGCGGCGCTGCTGATGCCGCTGATCCTGCTGTTCTGCATCGTCGGCAGCTTCGCCATCAACAACAGCCTGTTCGGCGTGGCGGTGATGCTGATCGCCGGCATCGCCGGCTTCTTCATGGAGCGCTGGGGCTTCCCGGTGGCACCCACCATCCTGGGCGTGGTGCTGGGCACCATGCTGGAGGAGCAGTTCTTCAGCAGCCTGATCAAGGCCGACGGCAACTTCATGGTCTTCTTCGAACGGCCGATCGCCGGCACGCTGGGCGTGCTGTGTCTGCTGATCTGGCTGTGGCCGCTGGCGCGGATGCTGCGGCGGCGCTGAGCGCCGCCCTCAATGCAGCGCCGTCTCCTGCAGCGGCGCAGGCTGCGGCCGGGACGGCGGCACCATGCCCTGCCAGCCGCGCGCCCAGGCGACGAAAGCTTCCACCGGCTGCGGCTTGCTGAGGTGGTAGCCCTGCGCCTCGTCGCAGCCCAGCTGCTGCAGCCGCTGCAGGATGGCCGCGTTCTCCACCCCTTCGGCCACCACCGTCAGGCCCAGGTTGTGCGCCAGGTCGACGGTGGAGCGCACGATGGTCGCGTCGCCCTCGTCGCGCTCCATGCCCATGACGAAGCTCTTGTCGATCTTCAGCTCATTCACCGGCAGCCGCTTCAGGTAGGCCAGCGACGAATAGCCGGTGCCGAAATCGTCGATCGACAGCTTGAAGCCGCGCTGTGCCAGCCGGTTCAGCGTGGCCTCGGCGCGCTGCGGGTCGTCCATGATCGCGCTCTCGGTGATCTCCAGGCAGAAGCCCTCGGCGCGCGCGCCGTGGCGCAACAGCAGCGCGTCCAGCTTGGCGGGCAGCTCGATGTCCAGCAGGTCGCGCGTCGACAGGTTCACCGACACGCGCTGCACGCCCAGCGCCTGCAGCTGCGGCTGCAAGCGCGCCGCGGCCTCGAACATCCACAGCGTCAGCTCGCGGATGAAGCCGGTCTGCTCGGCGAAGGGAATGAACTGCATCGGCGGCACCAGGCCGCGCTGCGGGTGCTGCCAGCGCACCAGCGCCTCGGCACCGACCAGCGCGCCGTTGGCAGTGGCCACCTTGGGCTGCAGGTACAGCCGCAGCTCGTCGCGCTGCACCGCGCGGCGCAGCTCGCTCAGCAGCGACAGCGTCTGCGCGCTGGCGCTGTCCAGCGCCGGGTCGTACAGCTGCGCGCCGGCGGTGCGCTGCTTGGCGGCGTACATCGCCACCTCGGCGCGGCTGAGCAGCGTGTCGGCCTCGCGCGCATGCGCCGGCCACAGCGCGATGCCCAGGCCGGCGCTCAGGTCCACCGTCTGGTCGCCCAGGGTCAGCGGCTGGCTGAAGGCCTGGCCGATGCGCGCCGCCACCACCTGCGCATGCGCCGCATCGGCCGGCGCCAGCAGCAGCGCGAATTCGTCGCCGCCCAGCCGGGCGATCACGTCGCCTGGGCGCATCGCCGCCTGCAGCCGCTCGGCCACGCCCTGCAGCAGGTGGTCGCCACTGGCATAGCCGAGCACGTCGTTGACATGCTTGAAGCGGTCCAGGTCCAGCATCAGCACGGCCAGGCCGTCGTGGGCCGGGTCGCTGCGTGCAATGGCCGCCTGCACCGCGTCGCGGAACTGCAGCCGGTTGGGCAGGCCGGTCAGCTTGTCCCAGTAGGCCAGCTGGCGAATCTCGCGCTCGTGCGCGCCCAGGTCCACGCGCATGCGCTCGAAGGCCTGGGCCAGGTCGCCGATCTCGTCGCGGCGCTCGGTGTGCGCCACCGGCGCCTCGTAGTCGCCGCGGCCCAGCCGGCCGCTGGCCTGGGCCAGCGCCTGCAGCGGCTGGGTGACGCGCCGCGCGGTCCACACGCTGCCCACGCCGAACAGCAGCAGCCCGGCCAGCGTCAGCGCGGCCAGCGTCAGCTGCAGCGCCTGGTACGGGCGCACCGCCTCGTCGAGCGAGCCGCTGAGCTGCAGCACCACCCGGTCGCCGCCGGCCGAGGACACCGGCACGCTGCGCAGCAGCATCGGCTCGCCGTCGAGCAAGGCTTCGTTGCGGGCCTGCAGCAGCGCCGCGGTGCCGGCATCTTCGGGCAGGCTGGTGTGCAGCTGTTGCGGCGCGCCGGCCGCCGGCCAGGCCACCAGCGTGCCGTGCAGGTTGCTGACGGCGTGCAGGTCCTGCACCAGCCGCCGGTCGATGGCGAAGCCCATCACCACCCAGCCGACCAGCAGCGGCGCGCGCATCGGCACCATCACGAACTGTAGCGGCTGGCCGTCGACCAGCGCGACGCTGTGCACCCGCTCGGCCTCGTGCCCGGCGCGGGCCTGGGCGCTGCGCAGCTGCCCGGCCAGCGGTGCGGCCAGCGCGGCCAGCTGGTCCGACAGCGCAGTCCCCGGCCCGGAGGAGACGGCCCGCACCTGGAACTGCGGGTCCAGCAGCGCAGCCACCGTGGCGTCGATGCGGCCGCCGTGGTTGTCCAGCGCGGAGACGATGGTCGGCGTGTCGGCCGAGCCCACCGCCGTGCGGAAGGCGTCGTCGCGCGTCAGCACGCCGGCCGCCAGGTTCAGCTTAACGGCGCGCTGCTCCAGTAGCCGCTGCCAGATGTTCTGGCCGACTTCCAGCTCCTTGCCGAGCTGGCTTCGCGCATTGGCCTCGATGCTGGCGCGGATCGCCAGGAAGCCCAGGCCCTGCAGCCCCAGCAGCAGCAGCAGCGACAGCGCCGCCATGCGGCTGGACAGCCGCCAGCGTCTCAAGGCGAGACCCCTTCCAGCCGCACCAGCGCCTGCGCACCGCCGGCCTCCACACGCAGCGGCTGCTCGGCCGCCGGGGCACCCACCGCCAACCCCGGATGCCAGGTGCGCAGCCGGTAGCTGCCCGGCGGCACGTCGGCCAGGCGCCAGCGGCCGTCGCTGCCGGTCTGGCCGAACCAGGGCGTCTCGACGATCACCACCCAAGCCACCATCTGGTCATGGATGTTGCAGCCGAGCACGGCCACGCCGGGCTTGTCGAAGACCACCGGGTTGGCCGGCGTGCCGACGTAGAGCTTCAGCTCGAAGCTCTTCGCTGGCGAGATCGAGTAGACATGGTGGCGCACCGTGTCGCGGTTCGGAAAGCGCACCGCCGTGCCCGGCGTGACCACCGTCACCGCTGGCACGAAGGCCTTGTCGGCCTGCACGATGTCGATGTTCGGCAGCGGCTTCGCCGCCTGGCGGGCTTCGGCCGATTCCAGGAACACCACGGCGCCGGCCAGCGGCCGGCCGGCCGGATCGGTGACGCGCAGTTCCACCGGCGCCGCCCATAGCGGCGGCCAGGCGGCCAGCAGGCCGGCCAGCGTGAAGCAGCGCAGCTTGTTCACGGCTCGATGGCCAGCCCCCACAGCACGCGGCCGCCGGCCACCACGCCCAGGTCGCGGGCCGTGCCGGTCTGCAGGTTCAGCACGTACAGCCGCGTCTGGCCCTTCAGGCGCAGCGCGGCCAGCGCGGTGTTGTCGATGTCGGCGATGTCGAAGGCAGCGTCGTCCACCGGCCCGGTGCCCAGCGGCCCCACGGTGCTCAGCCGCCCGGTGTTGGGGGACACCGCCGGCATCTGGCCTTCCACCGAGCCCTGCGTGACCAGCGTGCCGCGGGCGCGGTCGATGGCGTAGTTGGTGGTCAGCTTCTCGTCCTTCTTGTTGTAGGTGTAGGCCGCGCCGGCCAGCCGCGGTGCCTGGCCCTGGGCCGCATCGCCCGGCGCGTACTGCAGCGCCGGATCGGTGGCGGCCAGCGCGCCGGTGTCCGGATGCAGGCGCAGGTTGCTGCCGTCGTCGACCACCACTCGGATGCGGTCGGCCGCCGGGTTGAAGTCGAAGCCCACCGCGCCGGCCGGCAGGCGCACCGCCGGCGCCGCGGCCACCGGCTGCAGCCGGCCCGTGGTCACGTCCAGCGTGTACAGCCGGCCGTCGGCGCCCAGTGCATACAGCACGCCGCGCGCCACTCGGTAGTCGATGCCGACCAGCCGCTCGCCCGGCGGCAGGCCCACCAGCGGCTTGCGGGCCAGCGGCTGGCCGGGCACTGCGGCGTCGACGCTGATCAGCTCGGCCTGGTCGGTGACGACATGCACCCGCGCCTTGGGCAGCGGCGCGGCCGGGGCTTGGGCACAGCCGGCTGCCAGCACGGCGGCCGCAAGGGTCGAGGCGCAGAAGAGGGCGCGCAGCGCCGTGGGTCGGTGGGTGGTCATCGGCAGGCCGGCAGGGTGGACGGGCAACGGGCCGGCCGCCGGCTTGGCGGCCCGCCCTGCGTGATATCGACCTACCGGCCGCTCGCTTGAGCCGGCCGCGCCCTGCGCTCAGCAGGGCCTTGTTCTGAACTTTCACGAATTTCTGAAAACTCAGTCATGCTCGCGCCCATCGCACGACACCCAGCCCCCATGTCCCAAGCCCTCACGCCCCTGGTCCGCAGCTTCGTCTCGCACTTCGGCGAGATGGGCAGCCGCTGGGGCATCAACCGCACGGTCGGCCAGATCTATGCGCTGATCTATGTCTCGGTCCGGCCGCGGAACGCCGACGAGATGGCCGAGGCACTGGAATTCAGCCGCAGCAATGTCAGCATGGGCCTGAAGGAGCTGCAGGCCTGGCGGCTGGTGCAGTTGCGCCACCTTCCCGGCGACCGGCGCGAGTACTTCGAGGCACCTGGCGATGCCTGGGAGGTGTTCCGCACGCTGGCCGAGGAGCGCCGCCGCCGCGAGATCGAGCCCACGCTGACCATGCTGCGCAACGCGCTGCTGGACGAGCCCACCACGCCGGAAGACCGCTTCGCCCAGGCACGCATGAAGGACATGCACGACCTGATCGAGCTGATGACCCGCTGGTTCGACGACGTGCAGCGCCTGGATGCCGAGACGCTGGCGCAGCTGATGAAGATGGGCGCCAAGGTCCAGCGCCTGCTCGAGCTGAAGGACAAGCTCAAGCTGGTGCCCGGCGGGCGTGCCTGAGTCTCCGAGGAGCCCTGCGCCATGGACGCCCTGCTGCTCGCCCGCATCCAGTTCGCGGCGAACATCACCTTCCACATCCTGTTTCCCACCATCACCATCGCGGTGGGCTGGGCGCTGCTGTTCTTCCGGCTGCGCTGGCTGAAGACCGGCGACGACGGCTGGCTGATGGCCTACCGCTTCTGGACCAAGGTGTTCGCGCTGAGCTTCGCGCTCGGCGTGGTCAGCGGCATCGTGATGAGCTTCCAGTTCGGCACCAACTGGCCAGGTTTCATGGAGCGCGTGGGCAACGTCGCCGGGCCGCTGCTGGGCTACGAGGTGCTGACGGCGTTTTTCCTGGAAGCCACCTTCCTGGGCATCATGCTCTTCGGCCACGGCAAGGTCAGCGAACGCGTGCACCTGATCGCCACCGCGCTGGTGGCCTTCGGCACGACGATGAGCGCCTTCTGGATCCTGGCGCTGAACTCGTGGATGCACACCCCGGCAGGCTTCGAGATCCGCAACGGCGAGTTCTTCGTCACCAGCTGGCTGCAGGTGGTGTTCAACCCCAGCTTCCCGTACCGGCTGGTGCACATGCTGCTGGCCAGTGGGCTGACCATGGCCTTCCTGGTGGCCGGCGTGGCCGCCTGGCAGCTGCTGAAGGGCAAGGCCAACGCCAGCACCGACAAGTCGCTGCGCTTCGGCCTGACGGTCGGCGCGGTACTGATCCCGCTGCAGATCCTGGCCGGCGACTTCCATGGCCTGAACACGCTGCAGCACCAGCCGGCCAAGATCGCGGCGATGGAAGGCGTCTGGCAGACCGAGCGCGGCGCGCCGCTGCTGCTGTTTGCGCTGCCCGACGAAGACACGCGCAGCAACCACTACGAGATCGGCATCCCCAAGGGCGCCTCGCTGATCCTGAAGCACGACCCCGATGGCGAGATCAAGGGGCTGGACGAGTTCCGCGGCGCGCACCCGCCGGTGGCGCCGGTGTTCTGGGCCTTCCGCATCATGGTCGGCACCGGCCTGCTGATGCTGCTGGCCAGCTGGACCGGGCTGTGGCTGCTGCGGCGGCGCGGCTGGCAGGGCGCGGCACTGCCGCGGCCGGTGCTGGGCGGCCTGTCGCTGATGGCCTTCAGCGGCTGGACGGCGACCGTGGCCGGCTGGTACGTCACCGAGGTCGGCCGCCAGCCGTGGATCGTGCAGGGCCTGCTGCGCGTGGACGAGGTGGCCTCGGCCGTGCCGGCGCCGTACATCGCGCTGACGCTGGCGCTGTACCTCAGCGTGTACCTGGCGCTGCTGGTGGCCTATGTCAGCGTGGTCAAGCACATGGCCGAGAAGCCGGTGCCGATGCCGGAGGCCGTGCCACCGCGGGCGGCCGGCGCGCAGGGGGCCGCTGCATGAACATCGACTGGGCCACCGCGCTGCCGGTGGTGTTCATGGCGCTGATGGGCGTGTCCATGCTGGCCTACGTGGTGCTGGACGGCTACGACCTGGGTGTGGGCCTGCTGCTGCACCGCGCCACGCCCGCGCAGCGCGACACGATGATCGCCAGCATCGGCCCCTTCTGGGACGCCAACGAGACCTGGCTGGTGCTGGGCGTGGGCATCCTGCTGATCGCCTTCCCCAAGGCGCACGGCCTGGTGCTGACCGCGCTGTACCTGCCGGTGGCGCTGATGCTGGTGGGCCTGGTGCTGCGCGGCGTGGCCTTCGATTTCCGAGTCAAGGCGCAGGACGAATGGAAGCCGCTGTGGAACTTCGCCTTCTGGGCGGGCAGCGGCATCGCCGCGGTGTCGCAGGGCTGGATGCTGGGCCGCTACATCACCGGTTTTGCCGAGGGCTGGCTGGCCACGCTGTTCGCCGGCGTGATCGCGCTGCTGCTGCCGGCGGCCTATGTGCTGCTGGGCGCCTGCTGGCTGGTGATGAAGACCGAAGGCGCGCTGCAGAAGATGGCCGCGCGCTGGGCCCGGCTGGCCTGGCCGCCGCTGGTGCTGGGCATGGGGCTGGTGTCGGTGGTGACGCCGGTGGTCAGCACCACGGTGCGCGAGCGCTGGTTCAGCATGCCGGAGTTCATCGCGCTGCTGCCGATCCCGCTGGTCACGCTGGCAGCGCTGGTGGGTGCGCGCGCGCTGTTGAATTCGAAGCAGGTGCTGGGCCGGCTGTGCTGGCTGCCCTTCGTGGCGGTGGTGGCGGTGTTCCTGTTCGGCGCCATCGGCCTGGCCTACAGCCTGTTCCCCTACGTGGTGATGGACCGGCTGACGGTGTGGGATGCAGCCAGCGCGACCAGCTCGCTGGCGGTCATTGCCATCGGCTGCGCCATCACCGTGCCGGCGATCGCCGGGTACACGGTGTTCAGCTACCGGGTCTTTGCCGGCAAGGTGCGCGAGTTGCGCTACGCCTGAGGCCGTGCCGGCTGCAGCGGCCCGGCCAGCCGGTCCACCAGCAGCCGGTACAGCGGCACGTAGGCCAGCAGGCTGATCACCAGCTTGACGGCATAGTCGACGAGCGCGATGCCCACCCAGTGCTCGGCCATGAAGGCATCGCTGCTGCGGTGGAAGGCCACGCCGAAGAACAGCAGCGTGTCCAGCGCGCTGCCCAGCACGGTGGACGCAGCCGGCGCCAGCCACCACGGCGGGCGCTGCCGCAGCCGCGCGAACACCGCGATGTCCAGCCACTGCCCGGCCGCATAGGCCACCAGGCTGGCCAGCGCAATGCGCGCAACGAACAGGTTGAACTCGCCCAGCGCCTGCCAACCGGCGAAGCGGCCCTCCTGGAACAGCACCGACACCGCGTAGGACACCGCCAGCGCCGGCAGCATCACGCGCGCGACCACGCGCCGGGCGGCCTGCGGGCCGAGCAGCCGCACGGTCAGGTCGGTGACCACGAAGACCAGCGGAAAGCTGAACGCGCCCCAGGTGGTGAGCACGCCGAACAGCTGCACCGGCCACTGCACCAGGTAGTTGCTGGCCACCAGGATGGCCACGTGCAGCGCGGCCAGCAGCGGCACGGCGAACCCGCTCAACGCACCATCAGCTTCAGCATGCGATCCACCAGCGGCCCGTAGGGCGGGGCCAGCAGGCTGACGCTGGACACCCGCGCCTGGTGGAACACCGGCCGCAGCTTGGAGAAGTTGTCGAAGCCTTCGCGGCCGTGGTAGTGACCCATGCCCGATTCGCCGACGCCGCCGAAGGGCAGGTCGTGCTGGCCCACGTGCAGCAGCGCGTCGTTGATCGACACGCCGCCCGACATGACGTGGGTGACGATGTGGTCCAGCGTGCGCCGCCGGTGGCTGAACGGGTACAGCGCCAGCGGGCGCGCGCCGGCATTGATGCGTGCGATGGCCTCGTCCAGGTCGTCGTAGGCGATCAGCGGCAGGATCGGGCCGAAGATCTCGCGCGCCATCAATTCGCAATCGGCGGGTGCGTCCAGCAGCAGGTGCGGTGCGATCTTGCGCGCCTTGCGGTCCAGCGCCGGCCCGTCGATCAGCGGCAGCAGCGTGGCGCCGCGCGCGCGCGCCTCGTCCATGGCAGCCACCAGCCGGTCGAAGGACGGGGCGTTGATGATCGAGGTGTAGTCGGCCGAAGCCAGCGAGGGGTAGCGCTGCGGCACGATCTCGCGCGCCAGGCGCACGAACTCGGGCACGCTGGCGCGCGGCAGGTAGACATGGTCCACCGTGGTGCACACCTGGCCGGCGTTCAGGCACTTGACGTACAGGATGCGCTCGGCCGCGGTGCGCAGCGGGAAATCCGCGCAGACGATGGCCGGCGACTTGCCGCCGAGCTCCAGCGTCACCGGGCACAGGTTGCGCGCGGCCGCGGCCATCACCGCGCGGCCGGTGCCGCTGGAGCCGGTGAACAGCAGATGGTCGAAGGGCAGCTGCGAGAACGCGATGCCGACGCCACCGCCATCGTCGAAGACCCGCAGCTTTTCCGGCGGGAAGTAGCCGGGCAGCGTGCGCATCAGCAGGCGCGCCAGGTGGCGCGAGTTCTCGCTCATCTTCACCATCGCGCGGTTGCCGGCGGCGAAGATCGCCACCAGCGGCAGGAAGCTCAGGTTGATGGGGAAGTTCCAGGGCACGATCACGCCGACCACGCCCAGCGGCTGCGGGATCACGCGATTGGAGGCCAGGCCGAAGATCTTGCGGTCGACGGCGCGCTTCTGCGGCTGCATCCAGCGGGCCAGGTGCTTCAGCGTCACCTGGATGTCGCTGATCACCGGCATCAGCTCCATCAGCATCGTCTCGTGGCGCGAGCGGTGGCCGTAGTCGGCGCTGATGGCGTCGCAGATCGCGTCCTGATGGTCGAGGATGTAGCGGCGCAGCTGCTTCAGGTCGGCACGGCGCTCGGCCAGCGTCGGCAGCGGATGCGCCAGGTGCGCCTGGCGCTGCAACTGCAGCGCGGCGTTCAATGCGCGCGCGTGGCGGCGCAGGGTGGTTTCGGTGGGCATCCCGGCAGTGTGAACCAGAACCGGCCGATCGCACTGGAGTGGTGCGTCTAGGTCATTCTGGGTCGCCGGAAAGCACGAAGGCCGGCAGGGCCGGCCTTCGCTGCCGAAGCGGCCGGCGTTCAGCTCTTCAGCGCCACCAGCACTTCGTCCAGCATCTTCTTCGCATCGCCGAAAAGCATGCGGTTGTTGTCCTTGTAGAAGAGCGGGTTGTCCACGCCGGCATAGCCGCTGGCCATGCTGCGCTTCATGACGATGGAGTTGCGCGCCTTCCAGACCTCCAGCACCGGCATGCCGGCAATCGGGCTGCCCGGGTCGTCCTGCGCCGCCGGGTTGACGATGTCGTTGGCGCCGATGACCATCGACACGTCGGTGTCGGGGAAGTCCTCGTTGATCTCGTCCATCTCCAGCACGATGTCGTAGGGCACCTTGGCCTCGGCCAGCAGCACGTTCATGTGGCCGGGCATGCGGCCGGCCACTGGGTGGATGCCGAAGCGCACGTTGACGCCCTTCTCGCGCAGCAGCTTGGTGATCTCGTACACCGTGTGCTGGGCCTGCGCCACCGCCATGCCGTAGCCCGGCACGATGATCACGTTCTTGGCCTCGCGCAGCATCTCGGCGGTCTCGGCCGCGCTGACCGACACCACCTCGCCGGCCGGCTGCTCGGCCGCGCCGCCGGCCGCGGCCGGCGCGCCGCCACCGGTGCCGAAGCCGCCGGCAATGACGCTGATGAAGTTGCGGTTCATCGCCCGGCACATGATGTAGCTGAGGATCGCGCCCGAGCTGCCGACCAGCGCACCGACCACGATCAGCAGGTCGTTGCTGAGCATGAAGCCGGTGGCCGCCGCGGCCCAGCCCGAGTAGCTGTTCAGCATCGACACCACCACCGGCATGTCGGCGCCGCCGATGGCCATGACCATGTGGATGCCGAAGAGCAGCGCGATCACCGTCATCACCAGCAGCGGCAGCATGCCGGCCTGGATGTCGTGTGCCTGCAGGAACACCCGGCCGAACCAGATGACGATCAGCAGGCCCAGCAGATTGAGCCAGTGGCGGCCGGGCAACAGCAGCGGCTTGCCGCCGATCTTGCCCGACAGCTTGCCGAAGGCGACGATCGAGCCCGAGAAGGTGACGGCACCGATCAGGATGCCGATGTAGATCTCCATCTCGTGGATGGCCTTCTCGGCACCGGTGAACTGCACCGAGGTGTCGATGTAGCTGGCAAAGCCCACCAGGCAGGCCGCCAGGCCGACCAGGCTGTGCATCAGCGCGACGAGCTCGGGCATCTGCGTCATCTGCACCTTCTTGGCGGCGATGAGGCCGACGGCCCCGCCGACGACCAACGCGCCGACGATCCACGGGATGCCGGCCGCGGTGACGCGCGGGCCCAGGATCGTGGCCAGCACGGCGATGGCCATGCCGACCATGCCGAACAGGTTGCCGCGGCGGGCGGTCTCGGGGTGCGAGAGCCCGCCCAGGCTCAGGATGAAGAGGATGGTGGCGCCGATGTAGGCGACGGTGGCCAGGCTTGCGGTCATGTCCGTGTCCTCGTTCTTATTTGCGGAACATGGCCAGCATGCGTCGCGTCACCGCGAAGCCGCCGAACATGTTGACGGCCGTCAGCACCAGCGCCACAACGGCCAGGCCCAGGATCAGCGCGTTCGGCCGGTCGGCCGCACCGCTGGCGGTGAGCGGCGGCGCCACCTGCACCAGCGCACCGATGGCGATGATCGAGCTGATGGCGTTGGTCACGCTCATCAGCGGCGTGTGCAGCGAAGGCGTGACGTTCCACACCACCATGTAGCCGACGAAGCAGGCCAGCACGAACACTGTGAAGTGCGCCAGGAAGCTGGCCGGCGCATAGTGGCCCACCAGCAGGAAGGCCACCGCGCCCAGCGCGAACACGATGGCCAGCGTCTTGCCCGACATCGGTTCGGCGGCGCCGTGGCCGTGGCCCTTGGCCGCCGGCGCGGCCACCACCGCCTTGGGCTTCGGTGGCGCGGCCGGCAGCTTGGGCGGCGGCGCCGGCCAGGTGACGGCGCCTTCCTTCAGCACCGTCAGGCCGCGGATCGCGTCGTCCTCGAAGTTGACGTTGACCACGCCGTCCTTGGTCTTGCACAGGTCCTCGGTCAGGCGCAGCAGGTTGTTTGAATAGAGCGTCGAGCTCTGCTTGGCCAGCCGGCTGGCCAGGTCGGTATAGCCGACGATGGTGACGCCATGGCGCACCACCGCCTCCCCCGGCACGGTCAGTTCGCAGTTGCCGCCCTGCTCGGCCGCCATGTCGACGATCACGCTGCCGGGCTTCATGCTGGCCACCATCTCGGCGGTGATCAGCCGCGGCGCCGGCTTGCCGGGGATCAGCGCGGTGGTGATGATGATGTCGCACTCCTTGGCCTGCTGCGCGTACATCGCGCGCTGCGCGGCCTGGAAGCCTTCGCTCATCACCTTGGCATAGCCGCCGCCGCCGGAGCCTTCTTCCTCGTAGTCGACCTTGACGAACTCGCCGCCCAGCGACACCACCTGGTCGGCCACCTCGGCGCGGGTGTCGTTGGCGCGCACGATCGCGCCCAGGTTGGCCGCGGTGCCGATGGCCGCCAGGCCGGCCACGCCGGCGCCGGCGATGAACACCTTGGCCGGCGGGATCTTGCCGGCGGCCGTGACCTGGCCGTTGAAGAAGCGGCCGAAGGCATTGGCCGCCTCGACCACCGCGCGGTAGCCGCTGACACCGGCCATCGACGTGAGCGCGTCCATCTTCTGCGCGCGGCTCAGCTGGCGCGGCAGGCAGTCGATGGCCAGCACGGTGGCCTTCTTGGCCGCCAGCTGCTGCATCAATTCGGGGTTCTGCGCCGGCCAGACGAAGCCGATCAGCATGCCGCCTTCGCGCAGCAGCCCCACTTCCTCGGCCGAGGGCGGGCGCACCTTGAAGACGATGTCCGACGTGGCCCACAGCTCGGCGGCGCTGCCCAGCACCTCGGCGCCGGCGGCGCGGTAGGTGTCGTCGGCGAAATTGGCCGCATCACCGGCGCCGCTTTCCACCGCGACGCTGAAGCCCAGCTTGATCAGCTTGGCCACCACGTCGGGGACGGTGGCCACACGCTTCTCGCCGGGCGCTGTCTCCTTGGGTACTCCGATGCGCATGGCTTGACTCCTCGGGTGTTCGATGTGGTCGAAAACGCAAAACGCGCGAAGCTAACACAAGACACGCGAACGGGCGCTTGCCCGCGGTCATCGCCGGCTACCATCGCCGGGCCATGGCCGACGAGCGTTTCCGCCCCTCCGTCACCGTCGCCGCACTGATCGAGCGCGACGGCCGCTACCTGCTGGTGGAAGAGCACACCCCCGAGGGCCTGCGCCTGAACAACCCGGCCGGCCACCTGGAACCCGGCGAATCGCTGATCGAGGCGGTGGTGCGCGAGGCGCTGGAGGAAACCGCCCGCGCCTTCGTGCCCGAGGCGCTGGTCGGTGTCTACCTGGCGCGACTGCAGCGGCCGTCCACCGGCGAGGACGTCAGCTACCTGCGCTTTGCCTTCTGCGGCACAGTGGGCGAGGCCGACCTCGCGCGCCGGCTGGATGAAGGCATCGTGCGCACGCTGTGGCTGACGCCGCAGGAAGTGGAAGCCAGCCGCGATCGGCACCGCAGCCCGCTGCTGTGGCAATGCGTGGCCGACCACCAGGCCGGCCGGCGCTACCCGCTGGAACTGCTGGCCACCGACCCCAGCGTCTACGCGCCGCGGCCGTTTTCCTGAGCCGACACGCGGCGCGGCACGATCCAGCGCGCCAGCGCCTGGCGCAGCAGTGAGGACTGGATCGGCTTGAGCACGAAGTCGTTCATGCCGGCGGCCAGCGCCGGCTCGCGCTCGCTGGCCGCGGCGGTCAGCGCGATGATCGGCAGCCGCTCGGCGCTGAACTCGCGGCGCAGCAACCGGGCGGCCTCGTGGCCGCTCATGCCGGGCATCATCACGTCCATCAGCACCACGTCGAACAGCCTGCCGGCCTGGGCCTGGCGCTGCACCGCCTGCACCGCCTGCCGCCCGTCGGACGCACGCTCGACGCGCAGGCCCCAGTGCTCGAGCGTGCTGACGGCAATCAGCATGTTCACCGCATCGTCGTCCACTACCAGCACGGTGGCACCCTGCAGGGCGTCGCCGGCCGGCACCGTGGCGGCCACGGCCGGCAGCGGCAATTCGGCCCAGAAGCAGCTGCCGATGCCGGGCTGCCCCTGCACCCCGACCTGCCCGCCCATCAGCGTGGCCAGCTGCTGGCAGATCGACAGCCCCAAGCCCACCCCGCCATAGCGCTTGGTGATGGAGCCGTCGGCCTGGGTGAAGGGCCGGAACAGCCGTGCCTGCGTCTCCGCATCCAGGCCGATGCCGGTGTCGTGCACCTCGAAGCGCACGCGCTGCGGGTCCAGCCGGCGCGCCACCAGCCGGATCTCGCCGCGCGAGGTGAACTTCAGCGCATTGTCCAGATAGTTGCGCAGGATCTGCCGGGTGCGCATCGGGTCGCCGTGCACCAGGCCTTCGAGCGCATCGTCCAGCTCCAGCCGCAGCTCGATCGGCCGGTCCTCGGCCTGCAGCGCGTAGCTGCTGTGCATGCCGCGCAGCAGTTCGCCCAGATCGAAATCGCTCGGGTTCAGCTGCAGTTTGCCGGCCTCGCCCTTTGACAGGTCGAGGATGTCGGTGATGATGGCCGACAGCGCCTGCGCCTGATGGCTGATCTGCTGCAGGAACTGCTGCCGCCGCGATTCGCCGATCCCGGGCTCGGCCGCCAGCTCGGCCAGGCCGATCAGCCGGTTCAGCGGCGTGCCCAGCTCATGGCTGGTGTTGGCCAGGAAGGCGCTCTTCGCCCGGCTGGCAGCCTCGGCCGCGTCGCGGGCGCGCTCCAGCGCCAGCGCCACCTGGCGCCGCTCGGTGATGTCCTCGACGATCCAGATCGTGCCGCCGCGCGCCGGGTGCGACGGATCGATGGCCTTGCCGGTGATCTGCGCCAGGAAGGTGCTGCCATCGAAGCGCCGCGCCTGGATCTCGACCTCGACCGACTCGCCGCGCGACAGCGCCGGGCCCAGCGTGGCGCCGATGCGCTGGTAGTCCTCGTCGCTGTCCCAGACCACGCGCCCGCCCTGGCCGATCAGCGCGCCCGGCGGCCAGCCGTACATCTGCTCGAAGCGCGGGTTGGCCAGCACGAAGCGCTGGTTGCGGGTGACGGCGATGCCGATCGACGCGTTCTGCAGGATGGCCTCGCGCTGCAGGCGCTCGCGCTCGGCCTCCGTGACGTCACGCCCGTTGATGACCAGGTACTCGCGCCGGTCCATCGCGAAGCGCGCGCCGGACACCAGCATCGACAGCGTGCCGCCACCCTTGGTGGCGAACTCGGTGGGCATGTCCTGCACCTGGCCCTGTTCGCGGATGGCGGCGACAAAGCGCTCGCGGTCCTGCGGGCGCACCCAGATGCCGAGCTCGATGGAGGTGCGGCCCACCACTTCGTGGGCGCTGTAGCCGGTCTGGCGCTCGAACTGCCGGTTGACCATCGCATAGCGGCCGGTCTGCAGATCGGTCAGCGTGATCACGTCGGGGCTGGTGGCCACCAGGTGCGACAGCATGGCCTCCGAACGGCGCACCGCGTCCTCGGCCTTCTTGCGCTCGGTGTCGTCGACGAAGATCGACAGCACGGCCGGACCGTCGGGCGTGTCCAGCCGCACGCCGGTGGCACGCACCACACCGCGCCGGCCGTCGTGGCTGGTCAGGCGGAACTCGGCCACCGGCAGCGCTTCGCCGGCGGTCATCTGCATCAGCGTTTCCATGCGGCGGCGGGCCCGCTCGCGCGAATCGCCGCCGTCGTACAGCGCCAGCAGGTCCTGCCCGACCATCGAGGGCAGGTCGGCAAAGCCGAACATGTCCAGCGCCGCCGGGTTGGCATCCAGCACCCGGCCCACCGTGTGCAGCACCAGCGGCGTGGGGATGCGGGTGAACAGCTCCAGGTAGCGCGATTCGGTGGCCGCCAGCGCCTGACGCGCCTGCACATCGGCACTGACGTCGCGCGCCACCCCCCAGTAGCCCATGAACCCGGCGCTGCCGGCGTGCCGCGGCTCGCCGCTGACCAGGAAGTGCCGCACCTGGCCGGGCACTCCCAGCCACTGCACCGGCAGGTCGCGGAAGGGTTCGCGCGCCTCCAGGTGGGCGCGCAACAGGTCCAGCGCGTCGTCGTCCAGGCTGAACTCGGGCAGTTCCCAGGGCACGCGCCCCACGGCGCTGGCCTCGCCCATCGGGGTGTTGCCCCGACCCTGCAACTTGAAGGTGACCAGCCGGTACTGGTCGTCGATCTCCCAGTAGGCGTCGGCGGCGATCGTCAGCAGTCCGCGGAAGCGGCGCTCGCGCTCCTCGGCCGCGCCGATGTAGCGCGACATCACGCTCGACACCAGCAGGCCGCTGGCCAGGCCGGTACCGATGACCACCAGGTGGATCAGGGTGCGCACGCCCAGGGTCTCGGCCGGCATGGCGGCCTGGGCCGCCGGCAGCCACTGCCGCCACTGGGCATAGGCCAGGCCCAGCACCACCAGCCCGCCCAGGCCGGCCACCGCCAGGCCGGCGCGCAGGCCCGCCACCGCACAGATCATGCAGGTGAACAAGCCGAAGAAGCCGAAACCCGGACCGGCGATGCCCCAGTCCAGCAGCGTGGCGGCCAGCGTGATGACGCCGATGGACGCAATGACCACCAGCGCCGCCAGGTCCTCCAGCCGGCTGCGGCCGGCGCGCATCGAGCTGGCGGCCAGCGCGGCCAGCGCGCCGAAGGCCAGCACCAGCAGCCAGCGGTGGCCGGTGGCCAGGTGCCCGGGCAGGAAGACGAACACCAGCGCAGCCAGCAGCGCCACCACCGAGGCCGTGGCGAAAAAATGCCGCGTGATCAGATGCCGCACCGCGCGTTGCGCATCGGCATCGTCGAACAACGGGATCGGTGATGGGGCCGGAGCGGGCTTCATGACCGGGGGGTCCTCGCCAACGTCTTCTCGCAAGCCCGCAAGTTTGGGGCCATCGACCGCCTGGCAGCAGCCTCGTTTTCCCAGGCCGGGTATCAGTTCACGCCGCGTGCGGCATTGAGCTGTCGGCGTGTGGCGTCGGCCACGCGGGCCGCGGCCGCGGCAAAGTCCTCGCCCGCCGAGGCATAGAGGATCGCCCGCGAGGAGCTGACGATGATCGGCCCACCTTCGCGCCAGCCGGCGCGCACGGTGGCTTCGGCATCGCCGCCCTGGGCGCCGATGCCGGGGATCAGCAGCGGCAGCGTCGGCGCCAGCGCGCGCACCCGCGCGATTTCCTGCGGGTAGGTGGCGCCGACCACCAGGCCCAGCTGGCCGCCGGCATTCCACGGCCCGGCCGCCAGCCGGGCGATGTGCTCGTAGAGCATGTCCCCGCCGGCCAGCGCTTGGGCCTGCAGGTCGCTGCCGCCCGGGTTGGAGGTGCGGCACAGCAGGATCAGGCCCTTGTCGGCATAACGCAGGTAGGGCTCGATCGAGTCGAAACCCATGAAGGGCGACAGCGTCAGCGCGTCCGCCCGGTAGCGCTCGAAGGCCTCGCGGGCGTACTGCTCGGCGGTGGCGCCGATGTCGCCGCGCTTGGCGTCCAGGATCACCGGCACATCGGGTGCCGTGCGGTGGATGTGCCCGATCAGCCGTTCCAGCTGGTCCTCGGCCCGCTGCGCCGCGAAGTAGGCGATCTGCGGCTTGAAGGCGCAGACCAGGTCCTTGGTGGCATCGACGATGGCGGCGCAGAAGTCGAAGATGCGCGCCGCATCGCCGCGCCAGGCGCCGGGAAACTTGCCCGGCTCGGGATCGAGCCCGACGCAGAGCATCGAATCGTTCGCCTGCTGCGCCTGGCGCAGCAGGTCGGTGAAGCGCGCGCCCTCAGACACGGCGCGCCAGCTCCGCCGCCAGGCCGGTGTAGCCGGCCGGCGTCAGCGCCAGCAGCCGCTGCTTGTCGGCGGCCGGCAGCTCCAGCGACTGGATGAACTTGCGCATCGCCGCGGCGGTGATGGCCTTGCCGCGGGTCATGGCCTTCAGCCGCTCGTAGGGGTTGGGCAGGCCGTGGCGGCGCATCACCGTCTGCACGGCTTCGGCCAGCACTTCCCACGCGGCGTCCAGGTCGGCGGCCAGCGCCGCGTCGTTGACCTGCAGCTTGCTTAAGCCCCGCTGCAGGCTGTCGTAGCCCAGCAGCGTGTAGCCCAGCGCCACGCCCATGTTGCGCAGCACCGTGCTGTCGGTCAGGTCGCGCTGCAACCGGCTAATCGGCAGCTTCTGGCTCAGGTGCGTCAGCAGCGCGTTGGCCAGGCCGAAGTTGCCCTCGGCGTTCTCGAAGTCGATCGGGTTGACCTTGTGCGGCATGGTGCTGCTGCCGATCTCGCCTTCCTTCAGCCGCTGCTTGAAGTAGCCCAGCGAGACATAGCTCCAGACGTCGCGCGCCCAGTCGATCAGGATGGTGTTGGCGCGGGTGAAGGCGTCGAACAGCTCGGCCATGTAGTCGTGCGGCTCGATCTGGATGGTGTGCGGGTTGTGCACCAGGCCCAGGCGCCGCTCCACCACCTGGCGGCTGAAGGCCGGCCAGTTGATCTCCGGGCAGGCCACCTGGTGGGCGTTGTAGTTGCCCACCGCGCCGTTCATCTTGGCGCGCAGCGGCACCGCGGCGATGCGCTCGCGCGCCGTGGCCAGCCGGGCGACGACGTTGGCCACCTCCTTGCCCAGCGTGGTCGGGCTGGCGGTCTGGCCGTGGGTGCGGCTGAGCATCGGCACTTCGGCCAGCGCATGGGCCATGCCGCGCAGCGTGTCGATCACCGCGTCCAGCGCCGGCAGCATCACCTCGGCGCGGGCATGCTTCAGCATCAGCGCGTGGCTGGTGTTGTTGATGTCCTCGCTGGTGCAGGCGAAGTGCACGAACTCGGCCGCGGCCGCCAGCTCGACATCGCCCTCGAAGCCGGCCTTGATCCAGTACTCCACCGCCTTGACATCGTGGTTGGTGGTCTTCTCGATGTCCTTGATGGCCTGGGCATCGGCCTCGGCAAAGGCCGCCACGCGGCGGCGCAGCTTCTGCCGTGCGGCCTTGCCCAGTGGCGGGAACTGCCGCAGCCCGGCGTCGGACAGCGCGATGAACCATTCCACCTCGACCTGCACGCGGCGGTGCATCAGGCCGAACTCGCTGAGCAGCGGGCGCAGCGCCGCCACCTTGGCGGCGTAGCGGCCGTCCAGCGGCGACAGGGCGGTCAGGGCGGAAAGGCTCATGGTGCGGGGGGCGAGGCGGGGCGTCGGATTCTAGGCGCCCCCACCTGCACACCCCCATTGGCACGGGGCTTGCTGATCCCGATGGCACCGCGCCGGCCGGTGCTGGTAAAACAGCAGCAACGGGCAGCGCCCCTTGCGAAGGACCGTGCAGATGAGCTCCTCCCCCGCCACCCCCTCCGTGGCCGCCGGCCGGCTGTCCGCGGCCGACTACCAGCGCAACTTTGCCGACGCCCACCCGCCGCTGACGCCGGTGCAGGCGCTGCTGGAGGCCGAGCGCTGCTACTACTGCTACGACGCGCCCTGCACCACCGCCTGCCCCACCGGCATCGACATCCCCAGCTTCATCGCCCGCATCGCCCAGGGCAACCTGCGCGGCGCGGCGCACGGCATCCTGGCGGAGAACGTGCTGGGCGGCATGTGCGCCCGCGTCTGCCCGACCGAGGTGCTGTGCGAGCAGGCCTGCGTGCGCAACACGCAGGAGGACAAGCCGGTCGAGATCGGCCTGCTGCAGCGCCATGCCACCGACGCCTACTTCGCCCAGCCGGGTGCGCCGCTGTTCACCCGCGCCGCGCCCAGCGGCAAGCGGGTGGCGGTGGTGGGCGCCGGGCCGGCCGGCCTGTCCTGCGCGCACCGGCTGGCGATGCTGGGCCATGCGGTGACGCTGTTCGACGACAAGCCCAAGCTCGGCGGGCTGAACGAATACGGCCTGGCCACCTACAAGACGGTGGGCGGCTTCGCCCAGCAGGAGGTGGACTGGCTGCTGTCCATCGGCGGCATCGAGGTGCGGCCGAACCACAGCCTGGGCCGCGACATGCACCTGGACGCGCTGGTGCGCGACTATGACGCGGTGTTCCTGGGCCTGGGACTGGCCGGCGTCAACACCCTGGGCATTGCCGAGCCGGCCGATGCCGCGGCCCGGCCGGCGGTGGACTTCATCGCCGAGCTGCGTCAGGCGGCGTCGCCGGCGCAGGTGCCGGTGGGCCTGCGGGTGGTGGTCATCGGCGGCGGCATGACCGCGGTGGACGCCGCGGTGCAGAGCCGGCTGCTCGGCGCCGACGAGGTGACCATCGTCTACCGCCGCGGGCCCGACGCGATGTCGGCCAGCGGCTATGAACAGCAATGGGCGCAGCGCAACGGCGTGACCATCCGCCACTGGGCGGCGCCGGAGCAGATGGTGCTGGCCGACGGCCAGGTGCGCGGCGTGCGCTTCGCCCGCACCGCGCTGCGGGACGGCCGGCTGGTGCGCACCGGCGAGCAGTTCGAACTGGCCGCCGACATGGTGCTGACCGCCATCGGCCAGGTGTTCGAGGCGCGGCCGCTGGGCGTGGCGCTGACGCTGCAGGATGGACGCATCGCCACCGACGGCGAAGGCCGCACCTCGCACCCCAAGGTCTGGGCCGGCGGCGACTGCCGTGCCGGCGGCCGCGACCTGACGGTGGAGGCGGTGCAGGACGGCAAGGTGGCGGCCCATGCCATCGACCGCGCGCTGCGCGCCTGAAGGAGACGACCATGGCCGACCTGCGCACCGAGTTCCTGGGCATCCGCAGCCCCAACCCCTTCTGGTTGGCCAGCGCGCCGCCCACCGACAAGGAAGTCAACGTCAACCGCGCCTTCGAAGCCGGCTGGGGTGGCGTGGTCTGGAAGACGCTGGGCGAGGACGGACCGCCGATCGTCAACGTCAACGGCAAGCGCTACGAGAGCCTGCTGTCCGACCAGCGGCGGGTGATCGGCTTCAACAACATCGAGCTGATCACCGACCGCCCGCTGCAGATCAACCTGGACGAGATCCGACGGATCAAGCGCAACTGGCCGGACCGCGCGCTGGTGGTGTCGCTGATGGTGCCCTGCGAAGAGGGCTCGTGGAAGGCGATCCTGCCGATGGTGGAAGACACCGGCTGCGACGGCGTGGAGCTGAACTTCGGCTGCCCGCACGGCATGAGCGAGCGCGGCATGGGCTCGGCGGTGGGCCAGGTGCCCGAGTACATCGAGATGGTGACGCGCTGGTGCAAGCAGTACACCAAGCTGCCGGTGATCGTGAAGCTGACGCCCAACATCACCGACATCCGCCACCCGGCGCGCGCGGCCAAGGCCGGCGGCGCCGATGCGGTGAGCCTGATCAACACCATCAATTCGGTGATGGGCGTGGACCTGGCATCGATGCGCATGAAGCCGAGCATCGGGCCGCAGGGCTCGCACGGCGGCTACTGCGGGCCGGCGGTGAAGCCGATCGCGCTGAACATGGTGGCCGAGATCGCCCGCGACCCGGCCACCGCCGGCCTGCCGATCAGCGGCATCGGTGGCGTGAGCACCTGGCGCGACGCGGCCGAGTTCATCGCGCTGGGTGCCGGCACGGTGCAGGTGTGCACGGCGGCGATGGTCTACGGCTTCAAGATCGTGCAGGACATGGCCGACGGCCTGAGCAACTTCATGGACGAGCAGGGCTACACCAGCGTGGCGCAGATGGTGGGCCGCGCGGTGCCCAGCATCGTCAACTGGAACCAGCTGAACCTGAACCACGTGGAGAAGGCGGTCATCAACCAGGACCTGTGCATCCAGTGCGGCCGCTGCCACGTGGTGTGCGAAGACACCTCGCACCAGGCGATCTTTGCGCAGGTGAACGGCCAGCGCCGCTTCGTCGTCAACGAGGCCGAATGCGTGGGCTGCAACCTGTGCGCATCGATCTGCCCGGTGCCAGGCTGCATCGACATGCGCGTGCTCAAGCCCGGCGAGGTGGACCAGCGCACAGGCCAGCCGGTGCCGGCGGAGTACGCGAACTGGACCACGCACCCCAACAACCCGGCCAAAGCCGCCGCATGAAACCTGTGGAGTCGGCGGTGGTGACGGCCGCGCCCGTGGTGCGGGTGCAGGAGATGTCGGTGCGCTTTCCCGGCGAGCCGCCGGTGGTGGCGCTGGACCGCGTCAGCCTGGACATCGCCGAAGGCGAGTTCATCTCGCTGATCGGCCCTTCGGGCTGCGGCAAGACGACGCTGCTGCGCGTGATCGCCGACCTGGAGCAGGCCACCTCGGGCACGGTGCAGGTCAACGGCATGAGCTCGCACGACGCGCGGCTGAACCGCGCCTACGGCTACGTGTTCCAGGCGCCGGCGCTCTTCCCCTGGCGCACGGTGCTGGCCAATGCCACGCTGCCGCTGGAGGTGCAGGGCGTGCCGAAGGAGCAGGCCCGCGCCACCGCGCGCGAGCAGCTGGAGCGCGTGGGCCTGAAGGGCTTCGAGGGCAAGTACCCCTGGCAGCTGTCGGGCGGCATGCAGCAGCGCGTGTCGATCGCGCGTGCGCTGGGATTCGCGCCGAAGCTGCTGATGATGGACGAGCCCTTCGGCGCGCTGGACGAGATCACGCGCGACCGGCTGAACCAGCAGCTGCTGGAGCTTTGGCACGGCAGCAAGCGCACGGTGATCTTCGTCACCCACTCGATCCCCGAGGCGGTGTTCCTGTCGACACGCATCGTGGTGATGTCGCCGCGGCCGGGGCGCATCACCGAAATCATCGATTCCACGCTGTCGCCGCAGCGCACGCTGGACATCCGCGACACGGCGGAGTTCATCGAGATCGCGCATCGGGTACGGGTGGCTTTGCATGAAGCCCATGACTGAAGACCGCATGCGTGGGCTTGCGCGGGCAAAGGCCCGTGCGGGTGGCCGGCGGCGCTTAGATGAGGCGGTCGGCGCCTGCGGCACCGACTTCCCTGCGCTCCTCGGTCTCATGGCCTGCCGCATAACTCACTCCGCGCGCTTCGCGCGCTGCGTTCGGACAGATGCGGCAAGTCAGTTGTGGAAGCGCGCTGCGCGCGCGGCCATGAGCCCTGCGGTGCTCGGCGCCTCATATGCGCGCCGCCGGCCACCCGCGCGGTCCTTTGCAGCACCGATGGTGGTGTGCGGCGAGTGGAGTGCCACCGCCGGTCTCCGTCGCGACAGGGGGCACCCGTCAGGGGCGATTTCTGGGTCGGCGAGCAGCGCAGGTGCGGGCGAGGCGCGCACACCGTGCGCGCTTCCACAACTGACTCACGGCATCTGTTCGAGCGCAGCGCCCGCAGGGGGCGTAGCGAGTTATGCCGTGCTCGCCCGGGCCGAGCAGCGCAGCGCAGTCGGCGCGCAGCGCCGACCGGCCCAGCATGAGCCCCTGGCGGGTGCCCCCTGGCACGACGCGCGCTGCACACCGCACGCCTGAATTTGATGAGCGCCCCGAAGTCACCCATCGCAAGAACCTGGCACCACGCCGCCCCGGTGCTGACGGTAATCGCGGTGCTGATCGTCGTCTGGTACGCCGGCGCCGCCTACCTGAACGCGCCGCAGGTCATCGAGCGACAGCTTTCCGACCAGCCGAACTGGACGCTCAGCCAACTGCTGCCGCTGACATGGAACATGGGTCGCCCCGTGCTGCCCACGCCGCACCAGGTGGCGCTGGACATGTGGAGCAGCATCGTCGACTGGCCGCTGGATTCGCCGCGCAACCTGCTGTTCCACACAGGCGTCACCGCCGCGTCGACGCTGATCGGCTTCGTGCTCGGCGCGCTGCTGGGCGCGCTGCTGGCGGTGGCCATCGTGCACTCGCGCACGCTGGACCGCAGCCTGTTCCCGTGGATCATTGCCTCGCAGACCGTGCCGGTGCTGGCCATCGCGCCGATCGTCATCGTGGCACTCGGCAGCATGGGGCTGACGGGCGTGTTCCCCAAGTCGATCATCTCGATGTACCTGTGCTTCTTCCCGGTGACGGTGGCGCTGGTCAAGGGCCTGCGCTCGCCGGGCGTGTTCGAGCAGGAGCTGATGCACACCTACGCCGCCAGCCAGGGCCAGGTGTTCCGCATGCTGCGCATGCCGGCCTCATTGCCCTACCTGTTCCCGTCGCTGCGCGTGGGCATCGCCGCGGCGCTGGTGGGCGCCATCGTCGCCGAACTGCCCACCGGCGCGCAGGCCGGCCTGGGCTCGCGGCTGCTCAACGGCTCGTACTACGGCCAGACGGTGCAGATCTGGTCGGCGCTGATCATGGCCTCGCTGCTGGGCCTGCTGCTCACCGGCAGCGTGGCCTGGGCCGAACGCCGCTTCACGCCGGGGGGCAAGAAGTGAGCGCGCTCGCTGGCGCCGCGCTGGCCGGCCACCCGTGGCGCGCCGGCTATTTCATCGGCTTGCTGCTGCTGGTGGGCCTGGCCGTGCTGTCGCTGCGCTGGCTGGCAGCGCGCAACGAGAAGTCACCGGCGGTGCGCTTCGGCACGCCGCTGCTCTTCGGCCTGTGGGTGCTGCTGTTCTGGGAGCTGCTGGTGGTCGGCTTCGAGGTGCCCAAGGTGCTGATGCCGGCGCCCAGCGTGGTCTGGGCCTCGCTGATCGACGGCGCACCGGCACTGCGCGGCGATTTCGTGCAGACCGTGCTGCATTCGGTGCTGATCGGCTTGGGCCTGGGCTGCGGCCTGGGCTTCGTGGTCGGCGTGCTGATCGACCGCAGCGGCTTCCTGCAGCGCGGGCTGCTGCCGGTGGCCTCGCTGGCCAGCACCGTGCCGCTGGTGGGCGTGGCGCCGATCATGGTGATGTGGTTCGGTTTCGACTGGCACAGCAAGGCCGCCGTGGTCGTCGTCATGACCTTCTTCCCGATGCTGGTCAACACACTGGCCGGCCTGGCCGCCACCGGCCACATGGAGCGCGACCTGATGCGCAGCTACGGCGCCAGCTACTGGCGCACGCTGTTCAGCCTGCGCATCCCGGTGGCGATGCCCTTCGTCTTCAACGCCCTCAAGATCAACTCGACATTGGCGCTGATCGGTGCCATCGTGGCGGAATTCTTCGGCTCGCCGGTCGCCGGCCTGGGTTTCCGCATCAGCACCGAGGCCGCGCGGCTGAACATGGGCCTGGTCTGGGCGGCGATCGCGGTGGCCGCGGTGGCTGGCTCGGCCCTGTATGTGCTGATCGAATGGATCGAGCGGCGCCTGACCTTCTGGCACCCTTCGATCCGCATGGGATGATGTTTCCACGAACCGCCGCAAGGCCCTAACCTCAGAGAGGAGTTCCCCGTATGCGCAAGACCGCCCTCGTGTTGTCCCTGCTGCTCGCCGCCGGCACCGCCGCCGCGCAGGAGAAGGTGACCGTGCAGATGAAGTGGGTGCCCCAGGCCCAGTTCGCCGGCTACTACGTGGCCGCCGCCAAGGGCTTCTACAAGGAAGCCGGGCTGGACGTGACCATCAAGCCCGGCGGCCCGGACATCGCGCCGCCGCAGGTGCTGGCCGCCAACGGCGCCGACATCGCGGTGGACTGGATGCCCAGCGCGCTGGCCGCGCGCGAGGCAGGCGTGCCGATGGTCAACGTGGCGCAGATCTACAACCGCAGCGGCCTGATGCTCACCTGCAAGAAGTCCGCCGGCGTGAACACGCCCAAGGACTTCAAGGGCAAGACCATCGGCGTCTGGTTCGGCGGCAACGAGTACCCCTTCCTCAGCTGGATGGCCACGCTGGGGCTGAAGACCAGCGGCGCCAACCCCGACGTCAAGGTGCTGAAGCAGGGCTTCAACGTCGACCCGCTGCTGCAGAACCAGGCGGCCTGCGTGTCGACGATGATCTACAACGAGTACTGGCAGATCATCGACGCCGGCGTCAAGCCCGACCAGCTGGTCACCTTCTTCTACGAGGACCAGGGCGTGGCCACGCTGGAAGACGGCCTGTACGCGCTGGCGCCCAAGCTGAAGGACCCGGCCTTCGTCGCCCGCATGGGCAAGTTCGTCGCCGCGTCGATGAAGGGCTGGGAATACGCGCTGAAGAACCAGGACGAGGCGGTGAAGATCGTGCTGGCGGCCGATGCCTCGGGCGCGTCGACCGCGGCGGTGCAGAAGCGCCAGCTGGAGAACGTGGCCAAGCTGATTACCGTGGCCGGCTCGCCGAAGATGGGCTTCCTGGAGCCCGCCGCCTACCAGCGCACGGTCAAGGTGCTGCTGGCCGGCGGCAGCGATCCGGTGATCAAGAAGGACCCGGGTCCGGATGCCTGGACCCATGCAGTGTGGAACAAAGCCACCGGCAAGTAAGGAGCGCGCCATGAGCCTGTTGATCCGCGGCGGAACCGTCGTCAATGCCGACTTAAGCCAGCGCGCCGACGTGCTGTGCGAAGGCGGCCTCATCCGGGCGGTGGGCCCGGATCTTCAGGCTCCGGCCGGCGCCGAGGTGGTGGACGCCGGCGGTGCGCTGGTCATGCCCGGCGGCATCGACCCGCACACCCACATGCAGCTGCCCTTCATGGGCACGGTGGCGGTGGACGATTTCTACGACGGCACCTGCGCCGGCCTGGCCGGCGGCACCACCACCATCATCGATTTCGTCATCCCCGATCCGCAGGAGCCGCTGCTGGCCGCCTTCCGCAAGTGGCGCGGCTGGGCCGAGAAGGCGGCGTCCGACTACGCCTTCCACGTCGCCGTCACCTGGTGGGACGAATCGGTGCACCGCGACATGGGCACGCTGGTACATGACGAGGGCGTCACCAGCTTCAAGCACTTCATGGCCTACAAGAACGCCATCATGTGCGACGACGAGACGCTGGTGAACAGCTTCAAGCGTGCGCTGGAACTGGGCGCGCTGCCCACCGTGCATGCCGAGAACGGCGAGCTGGTCTACCTGCTACAGGCCGAGGTGGCCAAGATGGGCATCACCGGCCCCGAAGGCCACCCCTTGAGCCGCCCGCCAATGGTCGAGGGCGAGGCCGCCAACCGCGCCATTGCCATCGCCGACGTGCTGGGCGTGCCGATCTACGTGGTGCACGTGTCCTGCATCGAATCGGCCGAAGCCATCGCCCGCGCCCGGGCGCGCGGCCAACGCGTCTACGGTGAGGTGCTGGCCGGCCACCTGGTGGTGGACGACAGCGTCTACCGGAACCCCGATTTCACGGTGGCCGCCGCCCACGTAATGAGCCCGCCCTTCCGGCCCAAGGGCCACCAGGAATTCCTCTGGCGCGGCCTGCAGGCCGGCAGCCTGCACACCACCGCCACCGACCACTGCGTGTTCTGCGCACCGCAGAAGGCGGCCGGCAAGGCCAACTTCGCGCAGATCCCCAACGGCTGCGGCGGCGTCGAGGAGCGCCTGGCCGTGCTGTGGCACGAGGGCGTCAACAGCGGCCGGCTGACGCCGAACGAGTTCGTCGCCATCACCTCGGCCAATGCCGCGCGCATCTTCAACCTGTACCCGCGCAAGGGCCTGGTCGCGCCCGGCGCCGACGCCGACCTGGTGGTCTGGGACCCGTCGGCCAGCAAGACGCTGTCGGTGAAGACGCAGAAGAGCAAGGTCGACTACAACATCTTCGAGGGCCGCACGGTGCAGGGTATCGCCGCGGCCACCGTCAGCCAGGGCAAGCTGGTGTATGCGAAGGGCGATCTGCGCACCACGCGCGGGGCAGGCCGCTACCTGAAGCGCGAGCCCTTCGGCGCCAACTTCGAGGCCGTGAAGCGCCGCGCCGACACGCTGGCGCCGACCGCCGTGGCCCGCTGATCGCCACGCCATGAGCCAGGCGCTACGCGCGCAGGTGCCGCGGGACGCCCCGCCGGCCAGCCACGTGCAGGCGCTGCAGCGCTGGCAGGGGGCCGAGGACATCGCCGCCTGGGCCGGCCGGGCCTTCCGCTTCGACGCCGAGCGGGCGCTGCAGTTCTCGTCGACGCAGCGCCGCGTCGGGCCGCCGCCCAGCGTGGCCGAGCCGGCCGAGCTGTTCAGCCGCCCGGCCGGCATCTGCCTGGACCTGGCGCGCTTTGCCGTGGAGACGCTGCGGCAGATCGAGCCGGAGGCCGAGGCCCGCTACCTGATGGTGGAGTTCGAGCCGATCGAGGTCGACGGCCATGTGCTGCGCCTGCACTGGCTGGGCATGTACCAGCGCGACGGGCAGCGCTACTTCTTTGCCGATTCGGACCGGCCTGGCCACATCGCCGGGCCCTATGCCCGCACGCAGGATTTCATCGCCGACTATGCGGCCTTCCGCGGCCGGCCGATCGTGCGCCATCTGGAACTGGATTCGCTGCAGCGCCCCGCGGCGCGTTGACCCCAAGCTGAAAGGAGCTTGCCATGGACACCAAGGTCAAGACCGATATCTCCAAGCTGCGCATCGACGGCGATCGCCTGTGGGCCAGCCTGATGGAGCTGGCCCAGATCGGCGCCACGGCCAAGGGCGGCGTGTGCCGCTTGACGCTGACCGACCTGGACAAGCAGGGCCGCGACCTGGTGAGCCGCTGGGCGCGCGAAGCCGGCATGACCATCACCATCGACAAGATCGGCAACGGCTTCCTGCGCCGCCCGGGGCGCAACAACAGCCTGCCGCCCGTGGTGACCGGCAGCCACATCGACACCCAGCCCACCGGCGGCAAGTTCGACGGCAACTACGGCGTGCTGGCCGGGCTGGAGGTGGTGCGCACGCTCAACGACCATGGCATCGAGACCGAGGCACCGATCGAGGTGGCCTGGTGGACCAACGAGGAAGGCTCGCGCTTCGTGCCGGTGATGATGGGCTCCGGCGTCTTCGCCAAGGCCTTCACGCTGGAGCATGCCTACGCGGCGAAGGACACCGAGGGCAAGACGGTCAAGGAGGAGCTGCAGCGCATCGGCTACATCGGCGACGAGGAGCCGGGCAACCACCCGATCGGCTGCTACTTCGAAACCCACATCGAGCAGGGCCCGGTGCTGGAGGACCACGCCAAGACCATCGGCGTGGTCACCGGCGTGCTGGGCATCCGCTGGTACGACTGCACTGTCACCGGCATGGAGGCGCATGCCGGCCCGACGCCGATGGCGCTGCGCAAGGATGCGCTGCAGGTGGCGACGCGGCTGATGCAGGAAGTGGTGGCCTGCGCGCACCGCCACCCGCCGCATGGCCGCGGCACCGTGGGCATGGTGCACGTGCACCCGAACAGCCGCAACGTCATCCCCGGGCGCGTCAAGTTCAGCATCGACCTGCGCAATGCCAGCGACGCGCTGTGCGATGCGATGGATGCCGACATCCGCGCGGTGGCGGCCCGCTTGAGCGCCGAGACCGGGCTGCCGATCGAGATCACGCAGGTGTCGGCCTATCCGGCGCAGCCCTTCCACCCGGACCTGATCGCCGCCGTGCAGCGCGGCGCCGACACGCTGGGCTACAGCAACATGCCCTGCGTCAGCGGCGCCGGCCACGATGCGGTGTACATGGCGCGGCTGGCGCCGGCGGGCATGATCTTCATCCCCTGCAAGGATGGCATCAGCCACAACGAGATCGAGGACGCGAAGCCCGAGCACATCGCGGCCGGCTGCAACGTGCTGCTGCATGCGATGCTGGAGCGGGCGGGCGTGGTCGGGTAGTTGGCACCGGCGCCACGCGGCACGCCCGTGCAGGCGGGCGCGTAGTGCAAGCGCACTACAATGAGGGCATGAAGACCGCTGTCATTCCCCAGGTCCGTGTCGAACCGGAATTGCGGGCCGATCTGGATTCGGTCCTCCTGCCGGGCGAAACGCTGTCTGAATTCGTCGAATCATCGGTGCGTCGTGCCGTCGAATTCCGTCGCGTTCAAACCGACTTCGCTGCGCGCTGCGACGCCTCGTTGCGGGCCTACGAGCGCAGCGGGACCTCCATTCCCGCCGACGTCGTGCTGTCGAAGCTCGAGGCCAAGGTCGCCGCGCGGGTGAAGCAGCTGCGCAAGTGACCTTCAAGGTCGAGTTCACGCCGGAGGCCGAAGCCGATCTGGAACGCCTGTTCGACTTCCTGCTGGATCGCGCCAAGACCGTCGAAGAAGCCATGCGTGCCCACGAGGCCGTCGAGGTGCTTCGCACGGTCGCCGTCAGTCATCTTTCGACCACGCCCTACAGCTACCGCAAGGTCGGCCCGCGACCGACCTTGCGTGAACTCATCGTGCCTTTCGGCACTACGGGCTACGTGCTTCGCTTCGACATCCGCACGCCCGAGTTGGTCCTCGTCATCGGCGCGCGCCACCAGCGCGAAGAGGACTTTCACTGACGACCGCGCTGCGGGGCGCGACCTCGCCGAGTCCCCACCCATCCGACTCAGGCCCTAGCCGGCACGATCCCCAGCTGGGCACGCCAATCGTCCAGCGGCCGTTCCCAGCCCAGTTCCCACTTCTGCGCCAGCAGGTTGCCGGCCTGCCAGCCCATCTGCAGGCCCTCCTGCAGGCGGTGCAGCGCGCGGCCGTACAGCTCGGGCTCGGGCATCGTGTGCAGCAGCACGGCGCACAGGTACAGCAGGCTCACCGGCTGGTGGATCTGCGCCAGGTACACCGCCGAGACGCCCACCTCGCCGGGCAGGTCGGTGCCGAAGCCGGTGACGGTGTGGTGGATGTCGTGCGTCATCGTGCGCCGCCGCGTCAGGTAGCGGGCCTTGCGCGCCAGCTCGTCTTCGCCCGGGTCCAGCGGCTTGGCGGCGGCGTTGTGCGCGATCACGTCCGGGTCCAGGCCATCGGCCAGCATGCGCGTGGCATGGGCATGGCCCAGCGATCCCGGCGGCATGCGGCTCAGCTCGCGCAGCGTCAGCGCCGGCGGCTCGTAGCCTTCGTCGACCATCTGCGCGATGGCGGGCACCGCCAGCATCGTCTGCTCGAAGGAGCGCATGGCCGGCGTGTCCTGCAGACCCTGGTGCAGGTCGTAGAAGGCGCGGATCTGCGTCGGATCGTTGGCCAGGGTCAGGAAGCCTTCCAGTCCCGTCATCACGCGGGCGGAAGGCGTTTCGGCAAGGCTCATGCGGGGCTCCCCGGGCCGCGGCGGGCCCGCCGCGATTGAAGGCGGCCGGCCGGCGGCTGTCAACCGCGGCGGCCGGGCCGGCCGGGAGGTCTGGGAGAATGCCCCGTGCCTGATTCTTGCTACAACGCCCGTCGCCAACCCACCTGCCAGGAGCACCGATGAACACCACCCGCCGCTTGACCCTCAGTGCCGTCGCCCTTGCCTCCAGCGTCGGCTTCAGCCTGCCCGCCTGGGCGCAGAACAAGATCAAGGTCGCCGCCATCTACACGGTGCCGGTGGAGCAGCAGTGGGTCAGCCGCATCGACAAGGCGCTGAAGGCCGCCGCCGCGCGTGGCGACATCGAGTACGTGTTCAGCGAGAACGTGGCCAACGCCGACTACGAGCGCGTGATGCGCGGCTATGCCGAGAAGGGCCACACCGTGATCTTCGGCGAGTCCTTTGCGGTCGAGGCCGCGGCCCGCAAGGTGGCCAAGGACTATCCGAAGGTCAGCTTCATCATGGGCAGCTCGGGCAAGCCGCAGGAGCCCAACTTCGCGGTCTTCGACAACTACATCCAGGAGCCCGCCTACCTGACCGGCATGATCGCCGGCGGCATGACAAAGAGCAACAAGATCGGCATGGTCGGCGGCTTCCCGATCCCCGAGGTGAACCGGCTGATGAACGCGTTCATGGCCGGCGCGAAGGAGGTGAACCCGAAGGCCGAGTTCATGGTCACCTTCATCAACAGCTGGTTCGACCCGCCGAAGGCCAAGGAAGCCGCCTTCGCGATGATCGACAAGGGCGCCGACATCATGTACGCCGAGCGCTTCGGCGTCAGCGACGCCGCCAAGGAGCGCGGCAAGCTGGCCATCGGCAACGTCATCAACACCCAGGACAAGTACCCCGACACGGTGGTGGCCAGCGCGCTGTGGAACATGGAGCCCACCGTCGACGTGGCGCTGAAGGCGGTGAAGGAAGGCAAGTTCAAGGCCGAGGACCTGGGCAAGTACTCGATGATGAAATACAAGGGCAGCGAGCTGGCGCCGCTGGGCACCTTCGAGAAGAAGATCCCGGCCGATCTGGTGGCTAAGGTCAAGGCCAAGGAAAAGGCCATCCTCGACGGCAGCTTCACCGTCAAGGTCGACGACAACCAGCCCAAGCCCACCGCCAAGTAAGGCGCCGCGGGCCCGCCGCGATGCCCGGTCCGTGCCGGGCATTTTTTCGGCCTGATGCGATGCCAAGCGAAACCGTCCTGCGCCTGTCGGGCATCACCAAGCGCTTCGGCAGCCTGGTGGCCAACGACGCCATCTCGCTGACGCTGGACCGCGGCGAGGTGCTGGCGCTGCTGGGCGAGAACGGGGCCGGCAAGAGCACGCTGGTGTCGATCCTGTTCGGCCACTACCGGGCCGACGAAGGCGCGATCGAGGTCTTCGGCCAGCCGCTGCCGCCGGGCCAGCCCAAGGCCGCGCTGGCAATGGGCATCGGCATGGTGCACCAGCACTTCACGCTGGCCGACAACCTGAGCGTCCTGGACAACGTGATGCTCGGCACCGAGCCGCTGTGGTGGCCGTTCTCGAAGCGCACCGACGCGCGGGCCAAGCTGGTCGAGACCGGCCAGCGCTTCGGCCTGGGCGTGGACCCGGACGCGCGCATCGCCGACCTGTCGGTGGGCGAGCGCCAGCGCGTCGAGATCCTGAAGGCGCTGGTGCGCGGGGCCCGCATCCTGATCCTGGACGAGCCCACCGCGGTACTGACCCCGGCCGAGGTGGATTCGCTGTTCGGCACGCTGCGCCAGCTGGTGGACCAGGGCCTGTCGGTGATCTTCATCAGCCACAAGCTGGACGAGGTGCTGCGCGTGTCGCAGCGCATCGCCATCCTGCGCGGCGGCAAGCTGGTGGCCGAGCTGCCAGCCGCCGGCGCCGACAAGGCGCTGCTGGCCGAAACGATGGTCGGCCGCCAGGTGCAGATGCCGCAGCGCCGCGCGCGCGCGCCGGGCGCGGCCGTGTGCACGCTGCAGCAGGCCAGCGTCACCGCCGCCGACGGCCGCCGCCTGCTGGATGGTGTGGACCTGCAGCTGCGCGCCGGCGAGATCGTCGCCATCGCCGGCGTGGCCGGCAACGGCCAGCAGGCGCTGGCCGAGTTGCTGTTCGGCCTGCACGGTTTGAGCCACGGCACGCTGCAGCTGCAGGGCCGCCCAATGCCGGCACGGCCGCGCGACTGGGTGCGCGCCGGCGTCGCCCGCATCCCCGAGGACCGCCATGCAGTGGGCGTGGTCGGCGACCTGCCGGTGTGGGAGAACGCGGTGCTGGAGCGCGTGGCCACGCCGGCCTTCTCGCGTGCCGGCATCGTCAGGCGCGGCGCGGCGATGGCCCATGCCCGGCAGCTGATCCAGCGCTTCGACGTGCGCGGCACCGATGCGCTGGGCGTGCACACGCCGACGCGGGCGCTGTCCGGCGGCAACATGCAGAAGCTGATCCTCGGACGCGCGCTGGTCGGCGACCCGGGTTCCGACAAGCCACCCACGCTGATCGTCGCCGACCAGCCGACCTGGGGCCTGGACATCGGCGCGGTGGCCTACGTGCACCAGCAGCTGCTCGATACCTGCGCGGCCGGTGCGGCGGTGCTGCTGATCAGCGAGGACCTGGACGAGATCTTCGCGCTGGCCGACCGCATTGCGGTGCTGCACGACGGCCGCCTCAGCGCGGCCCGGCCGGCGGCCGAGTGGACACTGGCCGACATCGGCCTCGCGATGGCAGGGTCCGCCCATGCACATTGAGAAGCGCGCCACGCCCTCGCGTCGGCTGCAGCTGGCCGCGCCGCTGCTGGCCATCGGCTTCACGCTGCTGGTCAGCTCGCTGCTGGTGGCCTGGGCCGGCGCGCCGGTGGGCAAGGCCTATGCGCTGCTGCTGGAAGGCGGCTTCGGCAGCACCTTCGCCTGGAGCGAGACGCTGACCCGCGCCACGCCGCTGATCCTGACTGGGCTGTCGGCCGCGGTGGCCTTCCGCGCGCGGCTGTTCAACATCGGCGCCGAGGGGCAGCTGTATGCCGGCGCGCTGGCCGCGGTGGCCATCGGCGGGCTGCACGGCGGCGAGGGTTTTGCGCTGCACCCGGCGCTGCTGTTCCCGGCCATGATGCTCGCGGCCGCGCTGGCCGGCTCAGCTCTGCTGCTGGGCCCGGCGCTGCTGAAGAGCCGGCTCGGCGTCGACGAGGTGGTGACAACGCTGCTGCTGAACTTCATCGTGCTGCTGTTCGTGTCGATGATGCTCGACGGCCCGATGAAGGACCCCACCGCGATGGGCTGGCCGCAGAGCGTGGTGCTGCAGGACGCCCTGCAGCTGGACAAGCTGATCGCACGCACCCGCGTGCACAGCGGCCTGTTGTGGGCGGTGCTGCTGGCCGCGCTGCTGTGGGCGCTGATGAAGTACGGCACGCTGGGCCTGCAGATCCGCGCGGTGGGCGCCAACGCCCGCGCCGCGGCCTTTGCCGGCATGCCGGTGGGCTGGGTGACGGTCAAGGTGGCGCTGCTGTCGGGCGCGCTGGCCGGGCTGGCCGGCGCCATCGAGGTGGCCGGGCGCACCAGCTACGTCACGCTGGACATGTCGCCGGGCTACGGCTACAGCGGCATCGTCATCGCCATGCTGGCGGCGCTGAACCCGCTGGGCGTGGTGGCGGCCGCCGTGTTCGTGGCCGGCATCCTGGTGGGTGCCGACAGCATGAGCCGCGCCGTCAACGTGCCCACCTACATCGCCGACGTCATCGTCGCCGTGTCGCTGTTGTCGATGCTGGTGGCGGCGATGGCGGCGCAATACCGCATCGTCTTCCGCCGAGCCGCCCATGCTGGCTGAGACCTTCGATCTGCTGACCAGCCTGCCCTTCTGGGTGGCGGTGCTGCGCATCGCCACGCCGCTGATCCTGGGCACGCTGGGCGTGCTGCTGTGCGAGCGCGCCGGCGTGCTGAACCTGGGCATCGAGGGGATCATGGTCGCCGGCGCCTTTGCCGGCTGGCTGGCGGTGTACCAGGGCGCCGGGCTGTGGGTCGGCGTGCTCGTCGCCGCGGGGGTGGGCGCGGCCTTCGGGCTACTGCATGCGCTGCTGACGGTGACGCTGTCGCTGTCGCAGCATGTGTCGGGGCTGGGGCTGACGCTCTTTGCCACCAGCCTGGCGAGCTATGCCTACCGCGTCAGCTTCCCCAAGGTGGACAGCCCGCCGACCATCCAGCCATTCACCGAGATGAGCTGGCTGCCGATTCCGGTGCTGAACGCGCAGACGCCGCTGACGCTGCTGGCGCTGGGGCTGGTGCCGGCCATCGGCTGGCTGCTGTACCGCACGCCCGCCGGGCTGGCGGTGCGCATGGTCGGCGAGAACCCGGCCGCCGCCGAGGGCCAGGGCCTGAGCGTGGCCGGCGTACGCTACGCCGCCATCGTCGCCGGCTCGGCGCTGATGGGCGTGGCCGGCGCCTTCCTGACGCTGGCGGCCTTCAACGCCTTCTACTTCAACATGGTCAACGGCCGCGGCTGGGTCTGCGTGGCGCTGGTGGTGTTTGCCAGCTGGCGGCCCGGCAAGGCGTTGCTGGGCGCGCTGCTGTTCGCGCTGTTCGACGCGCTGCAGCTGCGGCTGCAGCAGGCCGGAAGCGGCCTGTTCGGCATCGACGTGCCCTATCAGGTCTACCTGATGCTGCCCTACGGCTTAAGCATCGCCGCGCTGGTGCTGATGGCGCGGCGCGCTGCCTACCCTCAGGCGCTGATGAAGCCCTATCGGAAAGGAGAGCGCTGATCAGCGCCCGCCGGCCGGCTTCGGCGGCAGGCTCTTCAGGTACAGGTGCAGCGCCGCCAGGTCGGTGTCGGTGATGTGCTTGAAGGAATCGAAGGGCATCACCTCGATGGCCGTGCCGTCGGGCCGCTTGCCGCTGCGCATCATCGCCATCAGCGCGGCGGCATCGGCATAGCGTGGCAGCACGCTGCCCTGGCCGGGCGTCAGGTTCGGCGCGGGCGGCCAGTCCGGCGGGCCGGTGGGGATCTTGCCGCCCGACAGGCCCTCGCCATGGCAGCCGATGCACATCGCCGACACGTAGGCGCCATGCTCCACCGTGACGCCCTCGGCCACCGGCGCGGCCGGCTTGCGGCTGTGGTCGATCATCGTGGCCGCGTCGGGAATCTGGCCCAGGCCGTACATCGCGCGGTAGGGCAGCGGCAGCACCAGCTCGGCCGGGCCGCCCTTGGCCGGCGGCAGCTGCTGGATATAGGCCACCAGCGCGCCCAGGTCGGCGTCGGTCAGGCGGTTGTAGTCCTCGCTGGGCATCACGATCACCGGCCGGCCGTCGGGCTTGACGCCGTGGCGCAGCGTGCGTTCCCAGTCGGCCGGCGTGTACTTCGCGACCACGCTGCCCGGGCCGGGGCTGATGTTGGCGCCCTTGATGCGCACGCTGCCGTCGTCGACGAAGGCGCGGCCGGCGCCGTCGGCGCCATGGCAGTCCGCGCAGCCCCGCGTGCTGTACAGGTAGCGGCCGCGCTCCAGCGCCTCGGGGCCGGTGGGGATCGCCACGCTGTAGGCGGGAATGTCGATGCGCCGGTTCATGCGCTCGTCGGCCCGGTGCAGCGCGTAGGCGATCGCCCCGGCGCCACCGAAGACGAAGATCAGCACGACGATCAGCGCGCGGGTCAGCCATTTCTTCATGTTGTGTGCTCCTCGGACCCGTCGTCGCGGGCGATGGCATTATCGAATCCACCTTGCGGACGTCTTTATCGGGGAACCCATGCTGCTAATCACTGACGCCACATTGCCCGATGGCCGCACCCGGCAGCGTGTGCTGATCGACCAGGGCCGCATCCAGGCCATCGGCCCCGACTTGCCGACGCCCGAAGGCGCCGAAGTCATCGACGCCCAGGGCTGGCTGCTGAGCCCGCCCTTCGTCGACGCGCATTTCCACATGGATGCCACCCTGAGCCTGGGGCTGCCGCGGCTGAACGTGTCGGGCACGCTGCTGGAAGGCATCGCGCTGTGGGGCGAGCTGAAGCCGCAGCTGACGCAGGAGGCGCTGGTCGAGCGCGCGCTGCGCTACTGCGACTGGGCCGTGGCCAAGGGGCTGCTGGCGATCCGCTCGCACGTCGACGTCTGCGACCCGCGGCTGCTGGCGGTGGAGGCACTGCTGCACGTGCGCGAGCGCGTGAAGCCCTACCTGGACCTGCAGCTGGTGGCCTTCCCGCAGGACGGCGTGCTGCGCTCGCCGGGTGCGCTCGATCAGCTGAAGCGCGCGCTGGACATGGGCGTGGACGTGGTCGGCGGCATCCCGCACTTCGAGCGGACGATGGCCGACGGGGCCGAGAGCGTGAAGCTCCTCTGCGAGCTGGCCGCCGAGCGCGGCTTGCCGGTAGACATGCACTGCGACGAGAGCGATGACCCGCTGAGCCGCCACGTGGAGACGCTGGCCTTCCACACGCAGCGCCTGGGGCTGCAGGGCCGGGTGACCGGCTCGCACCTCACGTCCATGCATTCGATGGACAACTACTACGTATCCAAGCTGATCCCGCTGATGCGCGAGGCGGTTCTCCACGCGGTGGCCAACCCGCTGATCAACATCACGCTGCAGGGCCGGCACGACAGCTACCCGAAGCGCCGCGGCATGACGCGCGTGCCCGAGCTGCTGGCCGCGGGCATCAACGTCGGCTTCGGTCACGACTGCGTGATGGACCCGTGGTACCCGATGGGCAGCGGCGACATGCTGGAAGTGGCGCAGATGGGCCTGCACGTGGCGCAGATGACCTCGCTGGACGGCATGCGCGCCTGCTTCGACGCGGTGACGGTGAACAACGCCCGTGTGCTGGGCCTGGCCGACTACGGGCTGGAGGTCGGCAAAGCAGCCGACTGCGTGCTGCTGCAGGCCTGCTCGACCATCGAGGCGATCCGCCTGCGGGCCCACCGCCTGTGGGTGATGCGACGCGGCAAAGTGATTGCCCGCTCACCGGCATTGGCTGCACAGCTCGACCTGCCGGGCCGGCCGGACCGGGTGGACTGGAGCGCGGCCGCGCCCCCGTGAGTGCGGGCATTGGCCGGAGACTTGCTTCGATAGAATCGTTCGCAACCCGGACTCGTCGCGCACATGAAACTGATCGGATCGCTCACCAGCCCTTATGTGCGCAAGGTTCGCGTGGTCATGGCCGAGAAGAAGCTGGACTTCCAGCTGGTGCTCGAGGACCCGTGGAATGCCGACGAGGTGCTGAAGGCCAACCCGCTGGGCAAGGTGCCCTGCCTGGTGATGGAGGCCGGCGAGGCGGTGTTCGACTCGCGCGTCATCGTCGAATACCTGGACACGCTGTCGCCGGTGGGCAAGCTGATCCCGCCCTCGGGCCGCGAGCGCATCGAGGTGCGCACCTGGGAGGCGCTGTCCGACGGCGTGCTGGACGCCGCAGTCAACGCGCGCATGGAGCAGGTCTGGTCGGGCCGCACCGATGCCCAGCGTTCGCAGGCCTGGGTCGACCGGCAGATGAGCCGCGTGGACACCGCGCTGGCGGCCATGAGCAAGGGCCTGGGCGAAAAATCCTGGTGCATGGGCACGCCCTTCTCGCTGGCCGACATCGCCGTGGGCTGCGCGCTGGGTTACCTGGACTTCCGCTTCCCGGCCATCGCCTGGCGCGAGCGCCATGCCAACCTGGCCCGCCTGGCCGACAAGCTGGCGCAGCGCCAGAGCTTCATCGACACCAAGCCGCCGGCGGCCTGATTCAGTTCATCAGCCCCCAGGCAGATTCCTTCTCGGGCTCCGCCGGCAGCGCCATCGGCAGCTTCGGTGAGAAGCTGTCGGCACGGGCCTGCGGCCAGTACTGGCGGTAGACGTTGTGCGGCCAGTCGGCCTCGCCACGCGCGGCGGCCAGCAGCGCGCCCGGCTGCACGTAGGGCAGGGTATTGGCCAGCAGCCGCACTTCCTGGTCGGCATTGCGGCGCACGATGTGGAAGGCATTGATCTCGTTCGGGTGCTGCAGGCCGGCGGCCTGCACCAGCTCCTTCAGCGCCTCCAGCGTGTTCTGGTGGTAGCGGTACACCCGCTCCATCTTGTCGGGCACCACCAGCGCCTGCTGCCGGCGCTTGTCCTGCGTGGCCACGCCCGTCGGGCAGGCGCCGGTGTGGCAGGCCTGGGCCTGCAGGCAGCCCAGCGCAAACATGAAGCCGCGCGCCGCATTGCACCAGTCGGCGCCCAGCGCCATCGCCCGGGCGATGTCGAAGGCGCCGATCACCTTGCCGGCGCAGCCTATTCGGATCTGCGAGCGCAGGTTCAGGCCGACCAGCGTGTTGTGCACCAGCAGCAGCCCTTCCTGCAGCGGTGCGCCGACGTGGTCGCTGAACTCCAGCGGCGCCGCGCCGGTGCCGCCTTCGGCGCCGTCGACGACGATGAAGTCCGGCACGATGCCGGTGACCAGCATCGCCTTGCACAGCGCAAACCATTCCCAGGGGTGGCCCACACACAGCTTGAAACCGGTGGGCTTGCCGCCGGACAGCTCGCGCAGCCGCTCGATGAATTGCAGCATCTGCACCGGTGTGCTGAAGGCGCTGTGCATCGCCGGGCTGACGCAGTCCTCGCCCGGCGGCACCTGCCGCGCCTGGGCGATCTCGATCGTCACCTTCGGCCCGGGCAGCACGCCGCCATGGCCCGGCTTGGCACCCTGGCTGAGCTTCAGCTCGATCATCTTCACCTGCGGGTCGCGGGCATTGGCTGCGAAGGCCTCGGGGTCGAAGCGGCCCTGCGCGTCGCGGCAGCCGAAGTAGCCCGAGCCGATCTCCCAGATCAGATCGCCGCCGTGCTCGCGGTGGTACTGGCTGATCGAGCCTTCGCCGGTGTCGTGCGCGAAGCGGCCGCGCGCGGCGCCGCCGTTCAGCGCCAGGATGGCGTTGGCGCTCAGCGCGCCGAAGCTCATCGCCGAGATGTTGAAGATGCTGGCCGAATAGGGCTTGGCGCGGCTGGCGCCGATGGTCACCCGGAAGTCATGGGTGGGCAGCTGCGTCGGCAGCATCGAATGGTTGATCCATTCGTGGCCCTGCGCGTGCAGGTCGCGCTGCGTGCCGAAGGGCCGCTTGTCGGGGTCGCCCTTGGCGCGCTGGTAGACCAGCGAGCGCTGCTGCCGCGAGAACGGCGCGGCTTCGTGGTCAGGCTCGATGAAGTACTGGCGGATCTCCGGCCGGATGTATTCCAGCAGGTAGCGCAGGTGGCCGGTCAGCGGGTAGTTGCGCAGCACCGAGCGGCGCGTCTGCCAGCGGTCGCGCAGCCCCACCAGCCCCAGCGCGCCGAACAGCAGCATCGGCAGCAGCCCCAGGCCGGACAGCAGCCAGCTTGCGCCGGCAGCCAGCGCGGCGGCACAGCACAGCAGCCAGGGCAGCAGGCGCAGCGGAATCACACGGCCTCCCGGCTGGACGGGGACACCGCCACACCGTCGGCCTGCGGCGCCGCCAGCGTGTCCAGGAAGGGGAAGCGCCACTTGGCATTGGACTCGCGGCCGACGATGCGGTCGCGGCAGCCGGGCTGGCTCAGGTCCAGCGTCTCGGTCGCCACCGTCATCTGCGAGCGCAGCGAGAAGAACACCTTGACGCGCGGCGTCACCGGCGCCTCGGGGTTGTGCTCCACCACCACCGCCAGCCGCTCGGAGGCCAGCCGCACCAGCGAACCCACCGGGTAGATGCCGACGCAATCGATGAAGGCACGGAACACCGCCGCATCGAACTTGCCGGCGCGTGTCCACTCGGCCATCTTGGCGATCGAATCCGCCGGCAGCCAGCCTTCCTTGTAGGGCCGGTTCGAGGTGATCGCGTCGTACACGTCGCACACCGCGCCCATGCGCGCCAGCTGCGAGAAGGCTTCGCCGCTCAGGCCTTCGGGGTAGCCCTGGCCATCGGGCCGCTCATGGTGATGCAGGCATACATCCAGCGCCGCGGCGCTGGCCACGCCGCTCTGCTGCAGCATCTCATGGCCCAGCCGCGGATGGTCCTTGACCAGCTGGTACTCGGCCGGCGTCAGCTTGCCCGGCTTGTTCAGCACCTCCAGCGGAATGCCGGCCTTGCCCATGTCGTGCACCAGCCCGGCCAGGCCGGCCTCGCGCACCTGCGGTTCGTCCAGGCCCATGCGCCGCGCCAGCACCACCATCAGCGTGCACACCGCCACCGAATGCATGAAGGTGTAGTCGTCGTGCGTCTTCAGCCGCACCAGGCCCAGCAGGGCGCCGGCGTTGCGCTGCATCGAGCTGGAGATCTCTTCCACCAGCGGCACGCAGCCTTCGACATCCAGCGCGCGGCCCATGCGGGCCTCGTCGTACAGCGAGCTGACGCTGTCGCGGGCCTGCGCGCACAGCCGGGTGGCGATGGCCGTCTCCTCGGCCAGGCTGGTGCGCTGCGGCACCGGCCGGGCCACGGCCGCGGGCGGCGCCGGCGGCGCGGGCGGCGGCGGGGCGGCGGCCGGTGGGTCTGCGGGCGGCGCGGCCGCCACGTCCAGGCCGCGGGCGGTGTCGATCACGCATTCCTTGACACCGCTGTGGCGCAGCTTGTCCAGGTCGGCCGGGTCCTGCAGCACGAAGCGCGTCTTCCAGAACGGGTGCTCCAGCCAGGAGCCGCACAGGCTGTGCAGATGCATGCCCAGCGTCAGCTGGTCGACGCGGATGGTCTTGAGCATGGGGCGTGTGGGCAGCGGTTGCGGGGTGTCAGCGCACGGTGCGCGCGGCTCAGAAACCCAGGCTGGCCAGCAGATCGTCGACCTCGCCCTGGCCGCTGACCACCTCGGCGCCGGCCCCGGCCGCCACGCCGGCCACCACAGGGCCGTTCAGTTGGCCGGCCGCGGCTGGCGATGGCGCAAGTTCGGCCGGCGCGGCCTGCTTCAGCAGCTTGAGCAGGCTGTCCTCCAGGTCGATCACCACCGACACCACCTTGGCCACCACCTGGCCGGTCAGGTCATGGAAGTCCTGCGCCAACATGATGTCGGTCAGCTGCTGGTCGCTGCGCGCGGCCGCGGCCTCCACCAGTGCGGCGAAGGCCAGCACCTCGGCGGCCGGCAGCTGGCGCGCCGGGTCGGCACCGCAGCGCTGGGCCAGCTGGCGCGAAGCCGCCTGGATCGCGTCGTGCTCGTGCTTGGCCTGCTCCACCGCGGTCAGCACGCGGTCGGCAGCCTCGCCGGTCTTGCGCGCGATGTAGCTGAGCCGGCTGCGTGCGTCGGGCAGGTTCTCCGCCGATTGCTGCAGCTTGGGCATCACGCCCAGCTGCTGCAGCGTGTCGTGCAGCTGGCGGGTGATCAGGCCGAGCTGCTGGTACACCTCGGGCGCGGCGGCGGCCGGCGCCAGGGGCAGGTCGTTCATCTTCATGCGGTGACGGCCATCTTCTGAAGGATGCGCTGCACCTTCTCCTCCAGCGTGGCCTTGCTGAAGGGCTTGACGATGTAACCGGCCGCGCCGCTCTGGGCAGCCAGCACGATGTCCTCCTTGCGCGCCTCGGCGGTGACCATCAGCACCGGCAGGTGGCGCAGCGTCTCCTCGGCCTTGATGGCCTTGAGCAGCTCGAAGCCGTTCATGTTGGGCATGTTGATGTCGGAGACCACGAAGTCGAAGCGCTGCGTCTTCAGCAGCTGCAGCGCGGCGGCGCCGTCCTCGGCCTCGGTCACGTCGTTGCAGCCCATCTCCTTCAGCAGGCCGCGCACGATGCGCCGCATGGTGGAGAAGTCGTCGACGACCAGGAACTTCAGTTGGGTGGGATCGCTCACGGGGGGTTTCCTCTGTCCGGCACTGAAGGGGCATATCGGTCGGCCGCCGCCGAAGTTGAGCGCCGCGCGCCGACGATGGGCCGGAAAAGCCCCTTACATCGACATTTAGTTCCGGCAGCCTGCGGCCGATACTGATTGCAGGCCCCCTACGCGGCCGCGGCGCGCCGCTGCCAAGCCGCACCGCCCGCAAGCCTGCCGATGACACCCCATTTCCGCCTTCCTGCCCTGTATGGCTGAGCTCAGCGCCCTGGCCACGAACAGCGTCGCGCCGGCGGATTCAGCCGCCCGGCTGGCGAAGCTGCGCGCCCAGCCGCGCCGGCCCGGCGAAGCCTCGTTCTTCTGGTACGAGACCCAACTGCGCAGCGTGGCGGTGAAGATCCTGCCGGGAGAGTACTTCGTCTCGCGCGAGGAGATGCCGATCATGACCACCCTCGGGTCGTGCATCGCCAGCTGCCTGTGGGACCGGGTGGCCCATGTCGGCGGCATGAACCATTTCATGCTGCCCGACGGCGCCGGCGACAACGGCCGCTACGGCGCCTTCGCGATGGAGCAGCTGATCAACGAGCTGCTGAAGCTGGGCGCGACGCGCAGCTCGCTGGAGGCCAAGGTCTTCGGTGGCGGCCAGGTGCTGGCCGGCATGGACAGCCTGAATGTCGGCGAGCGCAACACCCGCTTCGTTCTGGATTACCTGCGCACCGAGCGCATTCCGGTGGTCAGCAAGGACGTGATGGACATCTATCCGCGCAAGGTCTGCTTCCTGCCCTGCAGCGGCAAGGCCATGGTCAAGCGGCTGGCACCCACCCAGGCGGCCGAGCTGGTCGAACGCGAGCGCGCCGTGGCGCCCAAAGCCGCGGCCGCCGGCTCGGTGGACCTGTTCTAGGCGCAGACGAGAGGACGACGATGACGAGCAAGACGCGCGTGGTGGTGGTGGACGATTCGGCCCTGGTGCGCAGCCTGCTGGGCGAGATCATCAACCGGCAGGCCGACATGGTGTGCATCGGCGCCGCCGCCGACCCGCTGGTGGCCCGCGAGATGATCCGCGAGCTGAACCCCGACGTGATCACGCTGGACGTGGAGATGCCGCGCATGGACGGCATCGAGTTCCTGTCGCGGCTGATGCGGTTGCGGCCGATGCCGGTGGTGATGGTGTCCACGCTGACCGAGCGGGGCGCCGAGGTCACGCTGCGCGCGCTGGAGCTCGGCGCGGTGGACTTCGTGGCCAAGCCGAAGATCGGTGTCAGCGACGGCCTGGCCCTGCTGGCCGACGACATCTGCAGCAAGATCCGCATTGCCGCCCGCGCCCACCTGCGCCGTGCCGCCGCCGCGCCGGCGGTTGCCGCGCCCCGGCCTTCGGCCGCGCCGCTGGGCCGCCTGTCCACCGAGAAGATCGTCTTCATCGGCGCCTCCACCGGCGGCACCGAGGCCACCAAGGAAGTGCTGGTGCAGCTGCCGGCCGACGCGCCGGCGGTGATGATCACCCAGCACATGCCGCCCGGCTTCACGCGCAGCTATGCCACCCGGCTGGACGGCCTGTGCCGCATTGCCGTGAAGGAGGCGGTCGACGGCGAGCGCGTGCTGCCCGGCCACGCCTACATCGCGCCGGGCGGGCTGCACCTGAGCGTCGAGCGCTCCGGCGCCAACTACCTGGCCCGGGTGCGCGACGGCGAGCCGGTCAACCGCCACAAGCCCTCGGTGGAGATCCTGTTCGAATCGGCGGCCCGCGTGGTCGGCCCCAATGCGCTGGGCGTGATGCTCACCGGCATGGGCGGCGATGGCGCCAGGGCCATGCGCCTGATGCGCGACGCCGGCAGCTTCAACATCGCCCAGGACGAAGCCAGCTGCGTGGTCTTCGGCATGCCGCGCGAGGCCATCGCCGCGGGCGCGGCGCACGAGGTGCTGCCGCTGCAGGACATCGCCGCGCGGCTGATCGAACGCCTGCGCAGCACCGCCGGCCTGGCCACCTCCCGCGTATGAACACCATGGACGCGCACGAACCCGACGCCGCGGCACCGCCCCCGGAGCTGCTGCCCTGGCAGCAGGCGGCCGAGCTGCAGGACGACCTGCTGACGGTCTGCAACGACCTGGACCGCCTGCAGGCCCTGCTGGCCAGCGCCTGCGCCGACCTGAGCCACGGCTTCCAGGCCGCCAGCGCGCTGCTGGCCGCCGGCCGCGCCGAAGCCCACGACGCGCATTGGCACGAGCCGCTGGCGCAGCAGCTGGCGCGCGCGGTCACCGGGCTGCAGTTCGAGGACATGGCCAGCCAGCTGATCACCCACACCCGTCGGCGCCTGCGTCACCGCGCCGACACCCTGGCGGCCGCCGCCTTCGGCGACGACGACAGCGAAGCGGTGGTCGAGCCGGCACTGGTGCGGCCCAACCCGGTGACGCAGGACGAGATGGACGCCGGCTCGATCGAGCTCTTCTAGGACATTCAGCGAAACCCGAACGGAAAGACTCCCATGCACACGATCCTCGCTGTCGACGATTCGCCCTCCATGCGGCAGATGGTGTCCTTCACGCTGCGCAGCGCCGGCTTCGACGTGGTCGAGGCGGTGGACGGCGTGGACGCCTTCGACAAGGCGCTGCGCCGCCGCTTCGACCTGGTGCTGACCGACCAGAACATGCCGCGGCTGGACGGCATCGGGCTGACCAAGCAGTTGCGCGGCAACCCCAACTTCAAGAGCACGCCGATCCTGATCCTGACCACCGAGTCCAGCGACGAGATGAAGCAGGCCGGACGCGCCGCCGGCGCCACCGGCTGGCTGGTCAAGCCTTTCGATCCCGCCAAGCTGATCGAGGTGATCGGCAAGGTCGTCCGCTGAAGGGGCCCGCGATGAGCGAACACACCAGCGCCAGCAGCGCGGCCGGCATCGACCTGTCGCAGTTCCACCAGGTCTTCTTCGAGGAGGCCGGCGAGAACCTCGAGCAGATGGAGCAGCTGCTGCTGGACATCGACATCGAATCGGCCGACGACGAGGAGCTGAACGCCATCTTCCGCTGCGCGCATTCGGTCAAGGGCGGCGCCGCCACCTTCGGCTTTGCCGACGTGGCCGAGCTGACGCACCAGATGGAAACGCTGCTGGACAAGCTGCGCCGCCACGAGCTGGCCCCTTCGGCACCGATGGTCGACGTGCTGCTGCAGGCCGGCGACGCGCTGAAGGCGCAGCTGGCGCTGCACCAGGGCGCCGGCGGCGAGCCGCCCGACACCACCGAGCTGCTGGCCCGCGTGCGCGAGCTGTCCGGCGCGGTGCAGGCCGCCAATGCCGAGCCGGCCCCGGCCCCGCAGGCGCCCGCCGCCAAGGCCAGCAAGCCGGCCAAGGCCGCCAAGGCGCCGAAGACCCCCAAGGGCAAGGCCAAGGCCAAGGCCGAGCCGGCGGCCACCGAGGCCGCTGCCCCGTCCGGCCGGCGCCTGCTGGAGCTGACCCTCGGCCCGGTGCAGGACGCGCAGGTGGTGCAGGCGGTGGTGGACCTGTTCGGCGAGATCGTCGACATGGGCACGATCGAGCCGCTGGACGGCGGGCTGGGCGCCGACGGCTTGCGCCGCTTCAAGCTCAGCACCGCCTGCAGCGACAGCGAGCTGACCGACCTGTTCTCCTTCCACATCGACAGCGCGCTGGTGCGCCTGGCACCGCTGGGCCCCGGCTACGGCTTCCACGGCGGCAACCCCGGCGCTCCGCCGGCAGTGCAGGAGCCCACCGATCACGGCTTCTTCGAAGGCGCCCCTGGCGCACCCGACAGCAGTGCGGCTGCACGGGCCGATGCACCGGCCACGCCGGCCGCATCGGCGGCGGCGCCGGCCGCCGCGCCGCGCGCGGCCGCACGCCCCGGCACCGCCGCCAGCAGCGCCGAATCGGGCACGCTGCGCGTCTCGGTGGACAAGGTGGACCAGCTGATCAACCTGGTGGGCGAACTGGTCATCACCCAGGCCATGCTGGCGCAGAGCAGCGCCTCGCTGGAGCCGGCGGCGCAGCTGCAGCTGTCCTCGGGCCTGGCCGACCTGCAGCGCAACACGCGCAACTTGCAGGAATCGGTGATGTCGATCCGCATGATTCCGATGTCGGCGGTGTTCAACCGCTTTCCGCGCATGCTGCGCGACCTGGCCAGCAAGCTGGGCAAGAAGGTCGAGCTGGTGACGCAGGGCGAGGCCACCGAACTCGACAAGGGCATGATCGAGAAGATCACCGACCCGCTGACGCACTTGGTGCGCAACAGCTGCGACCACGGCATCGAGATGCCGGCCGACCGCGTCAAGCGCGGCAAGCCCGAGACCGGCACCATCACGTTGGCGGCCTCGCACCAGGGCGGCTCGATCGTCATCGAGGTGCGCGACGACGGCAAGGGCCTGTCGCGCGAGAAGCTGCTGGCCAAGGCGCGCGAGCGCGGCCTGCACGCGCCCGACAGCCTCAGCGACAGCGAGGTCTGGGGCCTGATCTTCGCGCCGGGCTTTTCCACCGCCGAGGCGGTGACCGACGTGTCCGGCCGCGGCGTCGGCATGGACGTGGTCAAGAAGAACATCGCCGCGCTGGGCGGCATCGTCGAGATCGATTCGGCCGAGGGCCACGGCATGAGCGTGCGCGTGCGCCTGCCGCTGACGCTGGCCATCATGGACAGCATGTCGGTGCGCGTGGCCGACGAGTGCTACGTGCTGCCGCTGGCCTCGGTGGTGGAATCCTTCCAGTTCGCGCCACACCAGCTGAAGACGGTGGGTGGGCGCGCGCAGGTGATCCAGGTGCGCGAGGAGTTCCTGCCGGTGGTCGAGCTGGAGCGCGTGTTCGACGTGCGCCGCCCGGGCGGCCCGCGCGAGGACGCGGTGATGGTGGTCATCGAATCCGACGGCGTGCGCATCGCCGCGCTGGTGGACGAGCTGCTCGGCCAGCAGCAGGTGGTGGTGAAGAACCTGGAGTCGAACTACGGCCCGGTGGACAACGTGTCCGGCGCCACCATCATGGGCGACGGCCGGGTGGCCCTGATCCTGGATGTCGGCGCGCTGGTGCGCCGCGCCCGCCACTGATGAGCGCACAGGCCCTGCAGAGCCCGGCCGTGGAGCTGAGCCAGGCCGACTTCGAGCGGGTGCGCTCGATGATCCACCGCCATGCCGGCATTGCGCTGAACCCGAGCAAGCGCACGATGGTCTACAGCCGGCTGTCGCGCCGGTTGCGCGTGCTGGGCAAGGCCGATTTCGCTGGCTACCTGGACGAGTTGGAGCGCAGCGGCAGCGACCAGCCCGAGTGGCAGGAGTTCGTCAACGCGCTGACCACCAACCTGACCTCCTTCTTCCGCGAGGCGCACCACTTCCCGGTGCTGACCCAGCACCTGCGCCAGCGCGCCGCGATGGCGCCGCTGAACATCTGGTGCTGCGCCGCCTCCACGGGCGAGGAACCCTACACGCTGGCCATGACCGCACGCGATGCCTTCGAGGGCCGCAGCGCGCCGGCGGTGTCGATCCTGGCCACCGACATCGACACCGCGGTGCTGGAGCGGGCACGCCAGGGCGTGTACCCGATCGATGCCGTGGCCAAGCTGGATGCAGGCCTGCTGCGCCGGCACTTCCTGCGCGGCAGCGGCGGCAGTGCCGGCCTGGTGCGGGTGCGCCCGGAGCTGGTGTCGATGATCAGCTTCCGCCAGCTGAACCTGCTGGAGTCGCGCTGGCCGATGGACACGCGCTTCGACGCCATCTTCTGCCGCAACGTGATGATCTATTTCGACAAGCCGACGCAGACGCGCGTGCTGCAGCGGCTGGCCCGGCACCTGAAGCCGGACGGGCTGCTGTTCGCCGGCCATTCCGAGAACTTCACGCACGCCCGCGATCTGTTCGAGCTGCAGGGCAAGACGGTCTACCGGCTGGCCCGGTCCGCGGCCTGAAGCAGGGGACACGGTGTGGCAAATGTCCGGAAATACCTTGTCACAAAGTGCTTCGACGCCGCCGCACCGCCGCGGTGCATCAACTCCGCGCCAGACCGACCGATAGGCGAAGCAAGCCCCGGAGCGCGGCCAGCTCCCCTTCGCCGCCCCGACGAACCTCAAGGAAGCCCCACATGAACCTGCAGACCGCCCCGCAAGCCAGCGCCGCGCCGTCGGCCGCGGCCGCCACGGCCCCGACCTCGATCCGTGAATTCCTGGCCTTCAAGCTGGGCAGCGAGGAATACGGCATCGACATCCTGCGCGTGCAGGAAATCCGCTCCTACGAGAAGCCCACGCGCATCGCCAACGCCCCCGATTTCATCAAGGGCGTGGTCAACCTGCGTGGCGTGATCGTGCCGATCATCGACATGCGACTGAAGTTCAACCTGGAGCAGGCCAACTACGACCATTTCACCGTGGTGATCGTGCTGAACATCGGCCAGCGCGTGATGGGCATGGTGGTGGATGCCGTGTCCGACGTGATCACGCTGGCCCCGGAGCAGCTGCGCCCGGTGCCCGAGTTCAGCTCGGGCGTGGCCAGCGAGCACCTGCTGGCCATCGGCGCCGTCGATGACCGCATGCTGATCCTGGTGGATATCGAGAAGCTGATGTCTGGCGCCGAGATCGGCCTGGCCGAACCCACGCTGCAGTGATGCCGCGCCACTCCGAGACAAGGACGCTCACGTGAAGAACCAGAAGATTTCCACCCTGATGAGCTGGCTGATCGGCACGCTGGCGGCCATGCTGCTCGGCATCGGCCTGCTGGGCCTGTGGGGCATGAACCGCTCGAATGCGGCACTGAAGTCGGTCTACGAAGACCGCACGGTGCCGATCGACCAGCTGGCCCATGTCAACGCGCTGCAACTCAGCAACGGCCTGGCGGTGGCCAACGGGCTGCTGCAGACCCTGCCGGTGGCCGAGGCCGCGGCGCAGGTCGAGGCCAACATCGCCAAGGTCACGAAGCTGTGGGATGCCTACATGGCCACCCAGCTGACGGCGGACGAAGCGAAGCTGGCCAAGGCGGTCACCGAAGCGCGCACGCAATACGTGCAAGAGGGCCTGTTGCCGGCAGTGGCCGCGCTGCGCGCCAACAACCCGAAGGAAGCGCTGCGCCTGCAGGCCGAGAAGGTGCGTCCGCTGTCGGCGGCGCTGGAGAAGACGCTCGATGCCCTGATGACGCTGCAGGTCGAGGAGGCCCGCGCCCAGTACCAGGCGGCCGCCGAAGCTGCAGCCACACTGCGCCTGCTGGCCATCGCGGCCATCGCGCTGGGCGTGGCGCTGGCCGCCGCCTTCGGCATGCTGATCAGCCGCTCGATCCGCCAGCAACTGGGTGCCGAGCCGGCCGAGGCCGCGGCCCTGGCCCAGCGCGTGGCCGCCGGCGACCTGAGCACGCCGATCACGCTGCGCCCCGGCGACAGCAGCAGCCTGATGGCCCAGCTGAAGACCATGCAGCAGAGCCTGAGCGACGTGGTCAACCGCGTGCGCCAGAACGCCGACAGCGTGGCCACGGCCTCGGCGCAGATCGCCCAGGGCAACAACGACCTGAGCGCGCGCACCGAGCAGCAGGCCAGCGCGCTGCAGGAAACGGCCGCGTCGATGGAGGAGCTGAGTGCCACCGTCAAGCAGAACGCCGACAACGCGCGCCAGGCCAACCAGCTGGCAATGGGCGCCTCGACCGTGGCGGTGGAAGGCGGTGAGGTGGTCGGCCGCGTGGTGGACACGATGAAGGGCATCAACGATTCGTCCAAGCGCATCGCCGACATCATCAGCGTCATCGACGGCATCGCCTTCCAGACCAACATCCTGGCGCTGAATGCCGCGGTGGAAGCCGCCCGCGCCGGCGAGCAGGGCCGCGGCTTCGCGGTGGTGGCGGCCGAGGTGCGCAACCTGGCGCAGCGCAGCGCCGAGGCGGCGAAGGAGATCAAGGCGCTGATCACCACCAGCGTCGAACGCGTCGAGCAGGGCACCGCGCTGGTCGACCAGGCCGGCACGACGATGAGCGAGGTGGTCAATGCCATCAAGCGCGTCACCGACATCATGGGCGAGATCAGCGCGGCCAGCAGCGAGCAGAGCGCCGGCGTGGCCCAGGTGGGCGAGGCCGTCGGCCAGATGGACCAGGCCACGCAGCAGAACGCCGCACTGGTGGAGGAATCGGCCGCCGCGGCCGAAAGCCTGAAGCAGCAGGCGCTGCAGCTGGTGCAGGCGGTGGCCGTGTTCAAGGCCGGCCACGGCGGCCTGGCCGTGGCGGCAGCGCCCAGCGTCGCGGCCGTGCCGGCCGTTGCGCCGAAGGCCAGCACCTATCCGGCGGTGGAGCGCCGCGGCCCGGGCCGCGCGAAGAACGTCACCCGGCCGGATTTCAAGGCCAAGGCTGCACCCTCGGCCGCCGAAGCCGGCAGCCCCGCGCCGGCCCGCACCGGCACCGACGACTGGGAAAGCTTCTAGGCCAGGCTGCCGCGGCAAAGCCGCCTGTGCTGCCTCCGGGCAGCCAGGCGGCTTTCTCTTTTAGGGCCGGGTCAGCAGGGCCCTTCTATCGGCCTTGCGGGGAGTTCTGGTGACCTGCTCCGGCGCACTCAAGCCGCCAGAAACGAGGCCGAAATCCTCCCAGAACCGGGCCCTTCACGCCTGCAAGGACCCGTTCCCCCACCCCCCATTTCCGCGGAGACCCTGCCATGAAGACGCTGACCCATGTTGTCGCTGCCGCTGCCCTCGCCTGCCTGGGCGGCCAGGCCCTTGCCGCCGCCAATGCCACGCCCGCCGAAGCCACCGCCATGGTGAAGAAGGCCGTGGTCTACATCAAGGCCAACGGCAAGGACAAGGGCTACGCCGAGATCAGCAACAAGGCCGGCCAGTTCACCGACCGCGACCTGTACATCGTGGTCTACGCGATGGACGGCGTCGTGCGCGCGCATGGCGCGAACGAAAAGATGATCGGCAAGAACCTGATCGACCTGAAGGACGTGGACGGCAAGGCCTTCGTTCAGGAGCGCGTCGACATGGCCAAGGCCAGCCCGACCTTCTGGCAGGACTACAAGTTCACCAACCCGGTGACCAAGAAGATCGAGCCGAAGAGCATGTACTGCGAGCGCCTGGAAGACACCGTGGTTTGCGGCGGCGTCTACAAGTAAGCCCGCTGCGCAGCCCAGGCCCCTTCACCCTGCCCGAACGACGACACCATGAAACTCAACGACCTGCGGCTCGGCACCCGGCTGGCGGCCGGCTTCTCGCTGGTGCTCCTGCTGGTGCCGATCATCGCCGGGCTGGGCTGGTGGCGGCTGCAGGCCACGCAGGCCGAGATCGAGGCGGTGGCCGCCGCCGAGGGCCGCGCCCTGGCTGCGGCGCAGTGGAAGGGCCTGACGCACATGAACGTGACGCGCACGCTGGCCATCGCCAAGTCCGGCGGGCACAAGGACGTGCGCGACTACTTCGAGCCGCTGATGAAGGAGACCACGGCCGAGATCAGCGCGCTGCAGAAGCCGCTGGAAGAAGGCGCCACGCAGCCCGAGGAGAAAGCGCTGATCGACGAGATCGCCGCCAAACGCAAGCTGTACCTGAGCACGCGCAACGCCATCTTCGGGCTGCTGGACATCGAGGACCCGGGCGCGAAGGAGGCGCTGGAAAGCAAGCTGATGCCGATTGCGCTGAGCTACGTGGCCAGCATCAGCAACTTCCAGAAATGGCAGCAGAAGCAGGCCGAGGAGGCCGCGACACTGATCGACCAGCGCGTCGACCGCGCGCAGATGGTCAGCGTGGCGCTGTCGCTGCTGTGCCTGGTGGTGGGCGCGGGCTGCGCCTGGGTGATCACGCATTCGGTGACCCGGCCGCTGGAACACGCTGCCGCGGCCACCCGCACCATGGCCAGCGGCGACCTGTCCCAGACGATCCACAGCGAGGGCCGCGACGAGGTGGCCGAGCTGCTGGCCGGCCTGCAGCACATGCAGCATTCGCTGCACGGCGTGATCGGCGGGCTGCGCCAATCGGCGCTGTCGATCCGCACCTCCAGCAGCGAGGTGGCCGGCGGCAGCCAGGACCTGTCCAGCCGCACCGAGCAGGCCGCCGCCAGCCTGCAGCAGACGGCCTCGTCGATGGAACAGCTGTCCACCAACGTGCGGCAGAACGCCGATTCGGCGCGCACCGCCAACCAGCTGGTGGCCAGCGCGGCCGATGCCGCCACGCGCGGCGGCGAGGTGGTGTCGCAGGTGGTGACGACGATGGAGCAGATCAGCAGCAGCTCCCACCGCATCGGCGACATCATCGGCGTGATCGACGGTATCGCCTTCCAGACCAACATCCTGGCGCTGAACGCCGCGGTCGAAGCCGCCCGCGCCGGCGAACAGGGCCGCGGCTTCGCGGTGGTGGCCAGCGAAGTGCGCAGCCTGGCGCAGCGCAGCGCCGAGGCGGCGCGCGAGATCAAGACGCTGATCGGTGCCTCGGTCGAAACCGTGCAGGGCGGCGCCGCGCTGGTGCGCCATGCCGGCGACTCGATGCAGGAGATCGTGGCCTCGGTCAAGCGGGTGTCGGACATCATCGGCGAGATCACTGCCGCGTCGTCCGAGCAGGCCGACGGCATCGGCCAGGTGAACACCGCCGTGGCCCAGCTGGACCAGATGACCCAGCAGAATGCGGCGCTGGTGGAGCAATCGGCCGCCGCCGCCGAAAGCCTGAACGACCATGCGCAGCAGCTGGCGCAGGCGGTGGCGCAATTCCGCCTGGCCGAGTCGGAGGCCGCCGCACCGATGCCCGCCTGAAGCGGCGGCGCGGCCGGGCCGCGTCGCTATACTTCGCCGAACAGCGCCGATTTGTCCGGATTGCGGGCGCTTAAGAAATGCAGCTAAAGAGGGGCACCCGGTGACCGCCTCGAAGCTTGCGGCACCGGGTTTCGTTTTTGCTGGCACATGGCCTCGATCGGAGTCGTCACCCCACAGTCGATGCATTTCGACGCGCCGCTGCCGCTGCGCAGCGGCGCCGCGCTGCGCGACTACACGCTGGTCTACGAGACCTATGGCACGCTCAACGCCGCGCGCAGCAACGCGGTGCTGGTGTGCCATGCGCTGAATGCCAGCCACCACGTGGCCGGCCACTATGCCGGCCAGGCGCAGGACGCCGGCTGGTGGGACAACCTGGTCGGCCCGGGCAAGCCGCTGGATACCGACCTGCTGTATGTCATCGGCGTCAACAACCCCGGCTCCTGCTTCGGCAGCACCGGGCCGATGAGCCCGAATCCGGACGCGCCTGGCCAGCCCTATGGCGCCGACTTCCCGGTGGTGACGGTGGAGGACTGGGTCGACGCGCAGGCCCGGCTTCTGGACGGGCTGGGCATCACGCAGCTGGCCGCCGTGATCGGCGGCAGCCTGGGCGGCATGCAGGCGCTGGCCTGGACACTGCGCCATCCGCAGCGCGTGCGCCACTGCGTCGCCGTCGCCACCGCGCCCAGCCTGTCGGCCGAGAACATCGCCTTCAACGAGGTGGCGCGGCGCGCCATCGTCACCGACCCCGACTTCCACGGCGGCCACTACCAGCGCCACGGCGCGGTACCCAAGCGCGGTCTGCGGCTGGCGCGCATGATCGGCCACATCACCTATCTGTCGGACGACGTGATGAACACCAAGTTCGGCCGCGCGCTGCGCAACGGCGAACTGAGCTTCAGCACACAGGATGTCGAGTTCCAGATCGAAAGCTACCTGCGCCACCAGGCCGACAAGTTCGCCGAGTACTTCGACGCCAACACCTACCTGCTGATTACACGCGCGCTAGACTACTTCGACCCGGCGCGCGAGGCCGGCGGCGACTTGGTGCGCGCCTTCGCGCCGGCCTTGAACAACCGCTTTCTCCTCGTCAGCTTCAGCACCGACTGGCGCTTTGCGCCGGCACGCTCGCGCGAGATCGTCAAGGCGCTGGTCGACAACCGCATCGATGTCAGCTACGCCGAGATCGACGCGCCGCACGGCCACGATGCCTTCCTGCTCGACGATGCGCGTTATCACGGCGTGTTGCGCGCCTACTTCGAGCGCGTGGCGGCGGAATCCCGATGAGCGAGCGACGCGACCTGGAGATCATCGCCGGTCTGGTGCCGCCGGGCTCGCGCGTGCTCGACCTGGGTTGCGGCAACGGTGAACTGCTGGCGCACCTGCAGCAGCACCGCGGCTGCAGCGGCTACGGCATCGAGATCGCCGATGCCAACGTACTGGCCTGCGCGCAGCGCGGCGTCAACGTCATCCAGCTCAACCTGGAAGACGGGCTGGCATTGTTCGAGGATGCCAGCTTCGACGTGGTGCTGCAGCTGGAAACCTTGCAGAACCTGCGCCACACCGAACGCATGCTGCGCGAGACCGCGCGCGTCGGCCGCATCGGCATCGTCAGCTTCCCGAACTTCGCGCACTGGCCCAACCGGTTGAGCGTGCTGGGCGGGCGCATGCCGGTGACCAAGGCGCTGCCCTACCAGTGGTACGACACGCCCAACATCCGCGTCGGCACGCATGCCGACTTCGAGCTGCTGGCACACAAGCTCGGGCTGCACATCAGCGACAGCTTCGGCTTGCAGCACGGCCGCATGGTGCGGCGTTGGCCCAACCTGCGGGCCAGCGTGGCGGTGTTCCGCTTCGAGCGTCGCTGAGCGTCGGCCCCGGCATTGGCCTTATGGCCGATGCAGGTTTTGTCGATGACCCACAATCACGTTTGAAAGGCCCGCCAGAGGCCGCACCATACCCCCAAGCCGAGGAGTCCCAGTCCATGATGGATCATCTGCGCCCGTGCGCGTTTCGCCGGGCGGCTCTGGCCATGCTCGTGCCCGCGCTGTTGCTGCTGGCCTCGCTGGCCGGCTGCGGCGACCCGGCCGAGGCCCAGGGTGGGCCGCCGCCGGCCGCGCCGGTCAGCGTCGCACCGGCGGTGCAGCGCACCGTGTCCGACAGCGAGGAGTTCAGCGGCCGGCTCGAAGCCAGCGAATTCGTCGAGCTGCGGCCGCGCGTGGCCGGCACCATCGACCAGGTGCATTTCACCGATGGCGCGCTGGTGAAGAAGGGCCAGCTGCTGTTCAGCATCGACTCGCGCAGCTTCGCCGCCGAGGTGGCGCGCGCCGAGTCGCAGCTGGCCGCGGTGTCGGCGCGTGCCGACCTGGCGCAGACCGAGCTGAAGCGGGCGCAGGCGCTGATCGACGCCAAGGCCGTGTCGCAGCAGGAGTTCGACCAGCTGAGTTCGGGCGCGCGCACCACGCAGGCCGACATCAAGACGGCCGAAGCCGCGCTGCGCACGGCGCGCCTGAACCTCGAGTACGCCGCGGTGCGCTCGCCGATCACCGGCCGCGCGTCGCGCGCCAACGTCACCGCCGGCAACCTGGTCAACGACCAGACGGTGCTGACCACCATCGCCGGCACCGCCCGGGTGTATGCCTACTTCGACATCAGCGAGCAGACCTACCTGCGCATCATGGGCGGCGCGGACAAGACACCGCGCGTGCGCATGGGCCTGACCAACGAGAGCGGCCATCCGCACGAAGGCCGCGTCGACTTCGTCGACAACCGCCTCAATGTGCAGACCGGTGCGATCCGCCTGCGCGCCAGCTTCGACAACAGCAAGGGGCAGTTCACGCCCGGGCTGGCGGTCAAGCTGACGATGGGCACCAGCGCGCCCTACCCGGCGCTGATGGTGCCCGAGCGCGCCATCGGCACCGACCAGACGAAGAAGTTCGTCTATGTTGTCGGCGCCAACGGCCAGCCGCAGGTGCGTGACGTGCAGCTCGGTGCGCTGCAGGGCGGCATGCGCGTCATCACCAACGGCAGCGTCAAGCCGGGCGAGAACGTCATCGTCGACGGGCTGCAGCGCGTGGTGCCGGGCATGCCGGTGGCGCCGCAGGTGTTGAGGGTCGATGCCAACGGCATGCCCGTGCCTGCCGCAGCGGCCTCGGCCGGGGCCCCGCGATGAACATCTCCAGCTACTTCATCAACCGGCCGCGGCTGGCCGGCGTGCTGTCGATCTTCATCTTCCTGGTCGGGCTGCTGGCGATCTTCAACCTGCCGGTGTCCGAATACCCCGAAGTGGCGCCGCCGCAGATCGTGGTGCGCGCGCAGTTCCCCGGCGCCAACCCGCGCGTCATCTCCGAGACCGTGGCCACGCCGCTGGAGGAGCAGATCAACGGCGTCGAGAACCTGCTGTACTTCGAATCGCAGGCCACCGCCGACGGCAGCCTGACGGTGACCGTGACCTTCAAGATCGGCACCAACCCCGAGGTCGCCGAGACCGCGGTGCAGAACCGCATCAACCGCGCGCTGCCGCGGCTGCCCGACATCGTGCGCCAGATCGGCGTGACCACCGAGAAGTCGACGCCGAACCTGACCATGGTGGTGCACCTGGTCAGCCCCGACGACAGCCGCGACGCGCTGTACCTGCGCAACTACGGCCAGCTGAACATCCGCGACGAACTGCTGCGCATTCCGGGCATGGGCTCGGTGTTCATGTTCGGCGCCGGCGACTATGCGATGCGCATCTGGCTCGATCCAGCCAAGCTGGCGGCACGCAACCTGACCACGTCGGAGGTCATCGCCGCGATCCGCGAGCAGAACACGCAGGTCGCGGCCGGCACCGTCGGCGCCTCACCGGCGCCGAAGGGCACCGAGTTCCAGTTGTCGGTCAACACCCAGGGCCGGCTGGCCAGCGAGGAGGAATTCGCCGACATCATCGTGCGCGCCGACCCGGCCACCGGCGGGCTGATCCGCATCCGCGACCTGGGCCGTGTCGAGCTGGCCGCCAACACCTACTCGCTGCGCAGCCTGCTGAACAACAAGGAAGCGGCGGCGATCGCCGTGTTCCAGGCGCCGGGTTCGAACGCGCTGGCGCTGTCCAACGACGTGCGCCGCACGATGGAGCGGCTCAAGCCCAGCTTTCCGCCAGGCATGGACTACAGCATCGTCTACGACCCGACGCGCTTCGTGCAGACCTCGATCGAGAAGGTGGTGGCCACGCTGTTCGAGGCCGTGGGCCTGGTGGTGCTGGTGGTCATCATCTTCCTGCAGACCTGGCGCGCGTCGCTGATCCCGCTGCTGGCGGTGCCGGTGTCGATCGTCGGCACCTTCGCCTTCCTGCTGCTGCTGGGCTATTCGATCAACACGCTGACGCTGTTCGGCCTGGTGCTGGCCATCGGCATCGTCGTCGACGACGCCATCGTCGTGGTCGAGAACGTCGAGCGCAACATCGAGGCTGGCCTGTCGCCGCACGACGCCACGGTGAAGGCGATGCACGAGGTGTCGGGGCCGATCATCGCGATCGCGCTGGTGCTGTGCGCGGTGTTCGTGCCGCTGGCCTTCGTGCCCGGGCTGTCGGGGCAGTTCTACAAGCAGTTCGCCGTGACCATCGCCATCTCCACGGTGATCTCGGCCTTCAACTCGCTGACGCTGTCGCCGGCGCTCAGCGCGATCCTGCTGCGCGGCCACGACGCGCCGAAGGACGCGCTGACGCGCGGCATGGACCGCGTGTTCGGCGGCTTCTTCCGCTGGTTCAACGGCTGGTTCGGCCGGCGCAGCGAGGCCTACGGCCGCGGCGTCGCGCGCATCGTGCAGCGCAAGACGGCGGCCCTGGTCGTGTATGCGCTGCTGCTGGGACTGACGGCCCTGGTCTTCACGCGCGTGCCGGCCGGCTTCGTGCCGGCGCCGGACAAGCAGTACCTGATCGGCATCGCGCAGTTGCCGGCCGGCGCCTCGCTGGACCGCACCGAGGCCGTCGTGCGCGAGATGAGCCGCATCGCGCTGGAGGTGCCGGGCATCGTCGATTCGGTGGCCTTCCCGGGGCTGTCGATCGCCGGCTTTTCCGCCGCGCCCAACGAGGGCATCATCTTCTTCGGCCTGGAGCCCTTCGACCAGCGGCGCACGGCCGACAAGAGCAAGGACGCGATCCTGGCCAAGGTCAACGGCGCGATCCAGCAGATCCAGGGCGCGCGCATGTTCGTCGTGCCGCCGCCGGGCGTGGACGGCCTGGGCAATGCCGGCGGCTTCAAGCTGCAGGTGCAGGACCGCGGCGGGCTGGGCGAGCAGGCGCTGTACGGCGCGGTGTGGGGCACGCTCGGCGGCATCTACGGCAACCCGAAGTCGAGCATCGGCACGCCCTTCTCCACCTACGACATCAACGTGCCGCAGCTGTATGCGCATGTCGACCGCACGCGCGCCAAGCAGATGGGCATCCAGCTCTCCGACATCTACGACACGATGCAGGTCAACCTGGGGTCGCTGTACGTCAACGACTTCACCAAGTTCGGCAAGACCTACCAGGTGATCGTGCAGGCCGACGCGCCCTTCCGCAACGACGCGCAGGCCATCACCAGCCTGAAGACGCGCAACGCCGCTGGCGAGATGGTGCCGCTGGGCGCGCTGATGAAGGTGGAGCCCACCTTCGGCCCGACGCGGGTCACGCGCTACAACGGCTACCCGTCGGCCGACATCAACGGCGCGCCGAAGTTCGGCTTCTCCTCCGGCGAGGCCGAGGCCGAGATGGAGTCGCTGCTCAAGGGCCTGCCGCGCGGCGTCGGCTACGAGTGGACCGAGCTGTCCTACCAGGACCGGCTGACGCGCGATGTCGCCGTGCCCGGCACCGGCGTCAAGCTGCCGATCCTGGCGGCGGTGCTGGCGCTGTCGGTGCTGCTGGTGATCCTGGTGCTGGCGGCGCAGTACGAAAGCTGGACGCTGCCGCTGGTGATCGTGATGATCGTGCCGATGGGCATCCTCTCGGCGCTGTTCGGCGTGTGGATGTCGAGCTTTCCGCCCTTCCTGCAACCGGGCGACCTGAACATCTTCACCCAGGTGGCGCTGGTGGTGCTGGTGGGGCTGGCGTGCAAGAACGCGATTCTGATCGTCGAGTTCGCCAAGGACCTGGAAGACCGCGGCGAGGCGATGGTCGACGCCGTGATCCACGCCTGCCGGCTGCGCCTGCGGCCGATCCTGATGACCTCGATCGCCTTCTGCGCCGGCGTGATCCCGCTGATCCTGGGCATCGGCGCCGGCAGCGAGGTGCGCCGCGCGATGGGCATCGCGGTGTTCTGCGGCATGGTCGGCGTGACGCTGTTCGGCATCTTTCTCACACCGGCCTTCTATGCGCTGCTGCGCGGCCGCAGGGCGCGGCGCGTGGCCAAGGAGGTGGTTCATGCGTAGCACCCTGCCGATCGCCGCGCTGGCGCTGCTGCTGACCGGCTGTGCGTCGATGGCGCCGCCGTACGAGCGGCCGGCAGCGCCGGTGGCGGCGAGCTTCCCTGAGGCCACGCAGGCTGCGGCGGCCGGCGCTGCCACCACGCA